>Ga0256829_1000778_pt1 | contig 29021 bp, 33 predicted proteins | sample 131447metaG_FD_185979 | JGI IMG/M metagenome (GOLD analysis project Ga0256829, IMG submission 185979) | Hydrothermal vent microbial communities from Lau Basin, Pacific Ocean - 131-447 | ecosystem: Environmental > Aquatic > Marine > Hydrothermal vents | place: Pacific Ocean: Lau Basin | collected... | reverse complement strand
CTTGAAAATAATGATAATATTGAATTAAAAGAGGTAATTAGTGCAAAAGAATTATTTAAACAATTTTTGAAAACAGTAGTAGAAACAGGTATGCCTTATGTATTTTTTCGTGATACTGCAAATAAATATAATCCAAATAAACATGTAGGAAATGTTTATTCAAGTCAGTTGTGTGTTACCGCTGACACAAGAATACATACAGAAGAATGATTAAAGAAAATTTGAGATTTGTATAACGATAAAAAAGAAACACCTATAAAAGTTTTGATAGATAATAGAACAAATTGTGATTTTTCAAATCAATGAGTTAGTTTATCTGAAAGCATCGGTATTTATAAAACTGCTGAACAAACTGATGTTTACAAAGTTTTTACAAAAGAATGATATGAAATTAAAGCTACTAAATGGCATAAATTTTATAAAGTTAATTTACCTAAAAAAGAAAATGGCAGGTATGATCATCAAAATACAAAAATAGATAAAATAGAGCTTAAAGATCTAAAAAAATGAGATTTTCTTATGGTTCAATCTGGTGAATGAGTGTTTGGTAAAGGATGAAATTATGATTTGTGATTACTAATTTGACTTTTAATCTGAGATTGAACTTTTTCTTGTGATAAAAGAGCAGAAGCAAAAAAACAAATAGCTCAAATTTGTTTATATAATGAGGATATAAAATTAAAAGAAAAAGTTATTGATTGATTAAGAAAGGTCTTGAAAGAATATTCAGATAAGTGATATTTTAAAATATCGTTAGATCAAAAAAATATTAAAGATAATCAAAAAATTATAGAATATACTAATAATAGTAAAAAACTTATCATTTCTTCTACAAGATTTGGTCAGGTGTTAGAAAAAAATTTTTGATTAACTAAAAAAAACAAATTACAGGTTCCAGAAAAAATATTTTCTTTTTCAAAAGAATGAGTTAAATGATTTTTACAAGGTTTATTTACAACAGATGGTACAGTAGTTAATTTTTATTCTAGAAAATGATGAATCCCCTCTTATTCTATCTCACTTGCTAGTATATCAAAAAAGATGTTAAAAGATGTTCAAATTTTGTTAGCAAATTTTGGTATTAAATCTCATATTTATAAATTAAAAAACTGATGAGAAGAAAATTTTAGTTATGTTACAAAGGATTGAAAAAATAAGACTTATAAAGCAAAACCTAGTTGGAGATTAAATATTTCTTGAGAAAATGCTTACTTGTTTTATCAAAAAATTTGATTTTTAGGCTATAAGCAAGAAAAAGTTAATTCCATTATAGAAGAAAGAAAAAAAATATGATTTGATGAGAAATGACCTAAAAAAGAGTATTACTTGATCCAAGTTTCAAATATAAAATACTTGTGAAAAGAAGATGTCTATGATACTACAGAAACACAAAATCATAGTTTAATTTTCAACTGAATTATAACGGGTAATTGTACAGAAATTATACAAAATACATCTGAATCTAAATTTGTAGAGGAGGAAACAGAAAATGGAATAGTAAATATTAAATATAAACCTGGTGATACAGTAGTTTGTAATTTAGCTTCTATAAATGTTGCAAAAGTAAATCCTATTACTGATGATATGGAATCAGTTCATAATATTACAATGAGAATTTTGGATAATGTAATTACTCTTAATTTTTATCCTGTAGAGGAAACAAAACTTACTGCCATGAAATATAGAGCAGTAGGTGTATGATATATGTGATTATCAGAATATTTGGCTACCCAAGCAAAAATAAGATATGATTCTTCTGAGGCTGTTCAACATGTTGATGAATTGTTTGAACAATATGCTTATTATACATTAAAAGCTTCTGTTGATTTAGCTAAAGAAAAATGAAAATATAATTTATTTAAATGATCAGATCGGTCAAAATGAGTTCTATTTTGAAAAGATGAGAATCGGTTTAAAATTAATTCTAAACATGCATCAGATTGGTCTATTTTAATTCAAGAAATTAAAAAGAACGGAACCAGATTTGGTTATCATCAATCTCCCGCTCCAAATACTTCTACAGCTGCTGTAATAGGAACAACTGCTTGATTATTGCCTGTTTATAAAAAATATTTTGTAGAAACAAATTCAATAGCACCTACAGTAAATGTAGCACCTGGTTTAAGTAAAGAAAATTTTTGGTATTACAAAGAGTATGTAAATACTTCTATGCCTGGAGTAATTGATATTATAGCAATAGTTCAGAAGTGGATAGATCAAAGTATTTCATTTGAATGGATTATAAATCCTATGGAGGTAAGCCCTGCTGACTTATATTCTTATTATGTTAATGGTTGGAAAAAATGATTAAAGACAGTTTATTATGTTAGAAGTATGTCTTTGGAAGTAGAAAAATGTGAATCTTGTACAGGATAATAATTAAAGGATATAATTTATATATAGTATATCTTAATTATATCCTTATAAATTAGAAACAAAAAGGATTAAAGTTTTTATATATATAAATATAAAATGTTAATGACTGATCAACAAAAATGAAATAAATGAAAGGTATCTATAGATACACCTAATTGTATAAGCTGTTGAGCTTGTACATCTATATGCCCTAAAATTTTTAAATTTAATAAAGAATTGAAAAGTATTGTTAATAACCAACCCGAAAATAAAGAAGAACTAGAATGTGCTAAACAAGCTGAAAAAGCTTGCCCAGTTAAAATAATTGTTGTTAAAGATAATAGTTAATTAAGGACTGAAAAAATTATTAGAAGGTAAGAAAGCTATTGATTGTTATAGCTATAATAATGGGGATCATGAATATCAAACTGAAGATGAGGGCTAGCATTCACTAGAAAAATAAATTTTATTACTTTATAAATAATTTAAAATGACAAAAATATTAACTAGAGAAGAAGCTAAAAAATTAGATTATTTTATAGAATATCCTAATGGGGATTATGAATATCAAACTAAAGATTGATATTATCACTTAATTAGAAATTGAAAAGATTTATTAGAATGACTTAAAGCTATTGATTGTAATAGTTTTAATAATGGGGATTATAATTATCAAGCTAAAGATGAATACTATCACTTAATTAGAGATTGAAAAGATCTATTAACGGGTAAGAAAGCTATTGATTGTAATAACTATGATAATGGGGATTATGAATATCAAACTGAAGATGAATACTATCACTTAATTAGAAATTGAAAAGATTTATTAGAATGACTTAATGCTATTTATTGTTATAGTTATAATAATGGAGATTATTGTTATCAAACTGAAGATAAATTTTGACACTTAATTAGGAATTGAAAAGATCTATTAACAGGTAAGAAAGCTATTGATTGTAATAACTATGATAATGGGGATTATGAATATCAAACTGAAGATGAATATTGGCATTTAATTAGGGATTGAAAAGATTTATTAGAATGACTTAATGCCATTGATTGTGATAGTTATCCTAATATGGATTATAAATATCAAACTGAAGATGGGGATTGGGTGTTTATAGAAAACTAGATTTTTAATTACTTTATAAAACTAGAAATGACAGAAATATTAACCATAGAAGAAGCTAAAAAATTAGATTCTTTTATAGAATATCCTAATGGGGATTATGAATATAAAACTAAAGATTGATATTATCACTTAATTAAAAATTGAAAAGATTTATTAGAAGGTAAAAAAGCTGTTAGTTGTAATAGTCATTTTAATAAGGATTATATATATCAAACTAAAGATTGATATTATTACTTAATTAGAAATTGAAAAGATTTATTAGAATGACTTAATGCTATTTTTTGTTATAGTTATAATAATGGAGATTATAAATATCAAACTAAAGATTGATATTATCACTTAATTAGAAATTGAAAAGATTTATTAGAATGACTTAATGCTATTTTTTGTTATAGCTATGATAATGGGGATTATGACTATAAAACTGAGGATAAATACTATCATCTAATTAGGGATTGAAAAGATCTATTAACGGGTAAGAAAGCTATTGATTGTTATAGTTATGATAACAAGGATTATAAATATAAAACTGAAGATGAATTTTATCACTTAATTAGGGATTGAAAAGATCTATTAGAATGACTTAATGCCATTGATTGTGATAGTTATCCTAATATGGATTATAAATATCAAACTGAAGATGGGAGTTGGCATTCACTATAAAAATAAACTTTAAAACTTTATAAAACTAGAAATGACAAAAATATTAACTAGAGAAGAAGCTAAAAAATTAGATTATTTTATAGAATATCCTAATGGGGATTATGAATATAAAACTAAAGATTGATATTATCACTTAATTAGAAATTGAAAAGATTTATTAGAAGGTAAAAATATAGTTTATTGTTTTATTTATGATAATGGGGATTATATATATCAAACTAAAGATTGATTTTTTCACTTAATAAGGGATTGAATAGATTTGTTAGAATGACTTAATGCTACTCATTGTTTTAATCAGCCTAATGGTAATTATGATTATAAAATTGAGGATGAATATTGGCATTTAATTAGGAATTGAGAAGATTTATTAGAAGGTAAAAAAGCTATTTATTGTTATAGTTATGATAATGGGGATTATGATTATCAAACTGAAGATTGATTTTTTCACTTAATAAGAAATTGAAAAGATTTATTAGAATGACTTAATGCTATTTCTTGTTATAGTTATGATAATGGGGATTATAAATATCAAACTGAAGATGAATATTATCATTTAATAAGAAATTGAAAAGATTTATTAGAATGACTTAATGCTATTGATTTTTATAGTTATGATAATGGAGATTATGAATATCAAACTGAAGATGAATTTTATCACTTAATAAGGGATTGAAAAGATCTATTAGCCAGTAAGAAAGCTATTGATTGTGATGTTCATCCTGATGGGGATTATGAATATAAAACTGAAGATAATTTTTGGCATTTAATAAGAAATTGAAAAGATTTATTAGAATGACTTAATGCTATTGATTTTTATAGTTATGATAATGGAGATTATGAATATCAAACTGAAGATGAATACTATCATCTAATTAGAGATTGAAAAGATTTATTAGAATGACTTAATGCCATTTGTTGTAGTTATGATAACAAGGATTATAAATATCAAACTGAAGATGGGGTTTGGCATCCAATAGAAAACTAGATTTTTAATTACTTTATAAAACTAAAAATAACAAAAGAATATAAAATTTATTTTAATTATTAATTTTAAAAAAAATGTGAGGATGAGCTTGAGTTCAATTTGAAGCAATTTTTGGAGATATAAATTTTTCAATTAATGAAAATCTAGAAATTAATAAAACTGATGGTGGAGATATATTTTGATTAAAAATATCATGATATAATGAATGAACTCTAGATGTAGATAATTATTACAAAGAAAACTAGGGGGAGAATACTCCTTATGATGTTTTTTATAATAAAAATATAGAAATAGGATTTAATGAAGATTCTTTTGAAGAATGGATAGAAATAGCAAAAACATATTTAATACAATCTGAATTTGATGAATATATAAAATATTATATAAAAAAAGATTTTAATTTAAATAAAGAAGAATCTGATAAAAAGTTTGATGAATTATTCAAATATCTAAAAAATAAAACAATATTTAAATGATTTAATTGAGTTGCTGAAACTAAAGATTGATCTATTGAATATATGCTTTGGTCGGGGTATATAAGGGGTAAGCTTGAAGAATGAATGAATCTATTTTCTATAGATGATAATCTATTAGATATAAGTCGGAATTCAGAATTTATATTTGAATTTGATAAAGATGATGAATTGATAAAAAAAATATTAGAATGAAAAGAAAATTCTGAATATAAAATATATGCTGATAATATATATAATTTATTAAAAGAAAAAGAGGATGAAAAAGAATTAGATGCCACAACTAATATTCAAGATTTATTTGATATAAACGTTAATTTTTCTATAAAAAAACCTTTTATAGATTTTTATTATAAGATATTTGATTGACAATAATTTATATTTATGAAAAACTTTAGAACTATATAATTAAAAAAGTAAAAAAGCTTTGTTTTCTTTAGAAAAATAATTATATTTAAAATACATTTAATTAATAAAGAAAAAATTATATGAATAAAAGTATCAACTTTATAAAATGAGAAAAATTTGCATCACTAGACATTAAAGTAGGTAAAAAGGAAATATCTAAATATGAAACAAGAACATTTCTTAATTTAGAGCTAAGATGATTTGTTAAAAAAAATTCAAACTGAATGCCTACATTTGAGAAAGATAGAAAGTCAGACAAATTCCATGTTTTTTGACTTACTTCAGGAGAAGCACTTACTATTGCGGGAATATTAGAAATATTACTGCAAAAAGATTTATTAGATGAAGAGGATATACAATCTACTATGTATGGTATGTTATCTAAGGATTGAATTAAACCTTACAAACAAATGTTATTCGCACAGACAAGTTATATACATACTAATGATAAAACAACTGAAAAAAAATCATTAAATATTTCATATAACTTCCAAAAAACAAAATCTTGAAAGTTTTTCATTAGTTGAATAAAAATTATTTCTAATCAAAAAAATAACAAATTAGAAATAATGTTAAATAGACAGGATTTGTTCGTAATAATAAATTTATTTAAAAAATATGCTATATAATTTTTATTAATTAATTAATAAAAAAATGAATAATTTATTGAGTAAGAAATTTAGAAGGATTATAACACCTACAATTTGACTATTTTTAACATTATTTTGATTAGTAATCCTGCTATTTAAAATGTTGTATTTAGGATATACCCCTTGAACCTTACAATTTGAAATTTTTTTATACCCAATAGTATCTATAATTATAATGACAATACTTTTAGCTATTGTATTATTGTTTGAATATGTTGAATTCAAACAAGATATATCTAATTGTTAAATAAGAATAATTTTGTTATAAAATTAAGTCTTATTAAATAAAAAGATAGGATGTCTGCATCCTATCTTTTTATTTACCATCTTTTTTGTTGCTGATTTAATGTATTATTATTTAAAACAATGTTTTCAAATTCTTCTAAAGTTATTTTAAAATTTATATCAAAATGAAAATTTTCCGGATCTAACTTAATATAATATGTTATATCTTTTGTATTTATTCAATAAATATCTATTAATTTACGATAAAGTTCAATAATCTTTCACAAGTTTCTTGTGGTTTCGTCTGTTAATCATATTGTTCATCATTTAATTTTTAATCTAAAAACTTCATAAAGAATATCAAATAATAAATTAGTTTCATATGTTTGCTCATCAATAATATATGTTTCATTTGTTCATGTTATTCATTGTATTATATCATTTACTTTTTCTAAATTTCTTGAATAATCAATTAAAAAATCATTTAAAGTTAAGTTCATTTTTCTATATTGTGTTAAAAATGAACTACCACCACTTATAACTAAGTTGTGGTTTCGTAGTTAAAACTAGGAGATAAGAAATTATCTTCTAGTCTTAGTCTAACAGGGTTGTTCATAAGCCCCATACACACTCAAGCAAGAATATTTTTCTTACTTTCTGTGCTTACTTTTAATTTATCTAGTACTTTCACTAATATATTTGCAGAACCATTTATATCTGCATTTATTACTTTTCAACTTGCAGTTTTAAATAATCATCTTTTAACTCTTTTTCATTTATACTCTTTATGTTTTTTTATCTTCTCACTATCTAAAAAACTACATTTACTTGTATAACTTTCTTCTATTTCTATTACTTTTATTCAGTTTATTTCTCTTTTAGTTTGTATAATTTTAATTTATATTTTAAAAAATAAAATTTATTTCTAAATATTAATCTTATATTTTCTTTCTTTTTAATAATCTTTCATGTGCTGTGTCTAATAATATCTTTTCTTTTTTACCTTTATTTATTCATTTATACTCTTTATGTTTATTTTTTTTACTTTTACTTTTTTGTTTTTTTTTCACATATCAAATATTTATGTTTAATAAATTATTCCCTTGAATTTTTATATCATTATCTAATAATCAATCTAATTCTTCTAAATCTTTAATTAATTTATCTTCATGTATTTCATTATAAAAATAATTGTCTGTTAATTTATTTATATTATTATTAACTTTGTCTTTTATATTCATTTTAACTTATTTTGTTTTATATAAATATATTAAATATATACTTTATAAAATATATTTATATTAAGTCTTATATCATTAAACTAACTAAATATATATAAACCATCACAAAAAAAATTTTTTTTATTGATTAATAATATCAATATTGCTAATATTATTTTTTATAATTATATTTTTTAATTTTTCTAAAATAAAAATAGAATGAGTTTATAAAAAAGATTTAGTAAATAATAATAAACAATCTTACTTAAAAATAATAAATTATAAATGAATTAAAGTAATAGATAATTTTTCTAAATCAAAAAATGTATTATTAATGTTCCCTAATATCTCATGAGAAAGCCCATATATGTTTGGCGATTTTGCTTGTAAGGACAACAATCAAAAAGGGAATAAATGTTATTGAATTTTTAGTTATAAGAAAAAAACATGAAATAATTATTCACCTTTGACTAATCTTATTTCTAATAACTGAAAATACAGAATTATACAATTTAATTATCCTGATAATATTAATGATATTGATAATATAGTAAATGAATATTTATTATCTAATAATATTACCCCTAAGGATTATACTATCAATGTTTATTGACAAAGTATGGGCTGAAAGATAGCTATTATCATAACTAATAATTTAAATAGAAAATGATATAAAATTAATAATTTATATATTAATTCCTCACCTATATTATCTAATGATGTAATTTTTAAAGTGTATCCTGAAATTCAAAGTTTATTGTATTATATAGTAGGATATATTAAACCAGATTTTTTATATTGAATAATATCAGCAGATCCAAAAAAAGAACCAGATATAACTATAAATAATAAAGATCTTAAAAAAATGATAAAAATTCAGCAATTAACATTTAGAAATAAACAAAGTATGTTTAATAAGTTAAAATTTATAGCTAATAACCAATTAGTAATTAAAGCTATAGAGGGTTTAAAGATAAATTGAAAAATATATTTAATAGTATCATATCCCCCAAAATGGTATAAAAAATATGAATATAATGATTGATTAATAAAACATTCTTTTACAAAAAGTTTTATTAAATATTTAAAAAAAGAAAATCAGAATAAAGTTAAAATTATTAAAGTAAATAATGCTTTTCATTCATCAGTAAGTGAGCATAATCTAAAATATTTTAATAGTTTAAAACAATAGTATATATCGCTTTAAATATTATTAAACTATAAACTATTTTAATATTTTATCTAAGGTATTAAAAACTTCAGCTTTCTTCTTTGCATAATTATAAAATTGATATATTACTTTAATAATATTTTTTTTATAATTAATATTATCATTATTTATTCCATTAATTTCATGTATTTTCGCTTGAAACATATTTTTTGGATTTATTTTAATTAATTCATTAGGAATATTTAAATAACTTGAAATATTAAAATTATTATTTTTCTTGTTTATTGTTAAGAAAAAATAATCTCTAATATTATCTTCTTGATAATCATTATAAAAATCTTTAAAAAATATTTCTCTATTTTCACTTGTTTTATATATACTATCTATAATCTTTTCAGCAAAACTAATTTCATTATTCACTTTCAAAACATTTTGTGTTCAATATTTTGATATAAAACTTGATCAAAATAATATATAATTTAAAGCCATAAGTCAGAATAAATTATCAGAAGTAACACCATTAGTTATTTTAATATTAATAGGGTAGAATTCATTATTATTTATTATTGCTATATCAAATCGATGTCTATAACTAACAGGGATTACAATTATATATCAATATTGTTTATGTTGATAATAATTATACCAAAATTTTCAATTTGTATATTCTTTTTCATCAATATTTTCTAAATATTGATATTCTTCATTATTTAGAAATAAAGTATTAATAATATCTTTTTCTGCTTCTTCTGAATTTTTTCTTCATTCCTCTGAATTATAAAATAATGGGTTATATAATTCCTTTTGTTGTAAAAAAATAAAATTTATTAATTCTTGACCTTTATTTAAATATTCTATATATTGCATTTTTACTTTTTATTTTAATATAAATTAGTGTGATATATTATAATATACTATATCACACTAATTTATATTAATATGATTTGTTTTTATCTTTATTATTAATAAATTATATTATAAGAAATATATATTATTTTATTTAATATAACATATATTTTTTATATGAATAATAAAAAAGAATTATGACAGTTCTTTACACCAGAATATATTGCTAATTTTATGATAGAATTATTAAAAAAAAATTATGATATTGTTGTTAATAATAATATAAATTTTTTTGAACCTTCTTTTTGAAATGGAATTTTTTTAAAAAAACTTATAAATAATTGATCTAATAATAGATACAATATTAATTGAACTGAAATTGATGTAGATCTTTATAATAATGTAAATCAATCTATAAATTGTTTTAAGCAAAACAGTAATATAAAATTATACAACAATGATTTTTTTGATATTATAAAAAAGTATAAACAAGATAAAATAAAGTTTGATATAATAATATGAAATCCTCCGTATATAAAAAATAATAAAATAAATAAAAATACTATAAATAAAATTAAAAATGTTTCTAATTATAAATGATCATGGAACCTTTATTATTATTTTATAAAAGAAAGTATTAAGTTGTTAAAGAATGGAGGATTATTAATTTTTATTACCCCTATTACATTTTTAACTAATACTTATGCTAAAAATTTAAGAAATTTTCTTTATGAACAAGGAAAGTTTTTAGCAATATATTCCTTAGAAGAAAAGAAAATTTTTAAAGATGCTGATATTGAAACAGCTATTTTTGTATATAAAAAGGATAACAATAACAATAACAATAACAATAACAATAATAATATAGAGATATGAATAATAAAAAAAGATTTTAATACAAATAATAAACAGATAAGTAAAGAAGATTTTAATATAATTAAAATAGATCATTTCACCAAAGATAATCCTATTTGGTCTATTCATGATAAATTTATTAATAATCAAGATAGCTATAAGAATGAATACAATATTTCTAATATAATAATAAATGATATTTTTAATGTTTCTGTATGAATGGTATCATGATATGATAAAGCATTTTTAATAAATAATAAAAATGTTATTGATAATTTTAATATAAATGAACAAAAATATTTAATAAATTTAGTTAAAGCAGATATTTTATATAAAGATAAATTCGTTCCACATAAATATATCTTTATACCTAAATGAAAATATAAAACTGAAAATGATTTTAAAAAAGCATGTCCTAATATTTATAATTTTTTAGTAGAATATAAAAAAAAATTAGAAAATAGATATTGAAGTAAATCATTAAAATGGTGGGAATGGGCAACTGTTAGAAATAAAGAAGTATTTGAAGACAATAATGAATATTTTTTTATTCCTAATATTACTAGAAAAAAAATTTGATTTAAAAGGATACAATATAGAAATGATTGCATATTGTATGGATGATGAAATCTAATAACACTTACTTTTAAAAAAAATATACCAGAGGATGACAAAGATGAATATAGAAAGTTAATAACTAGTAAAAATTTTACAGATAAAATAAATAATTTAGTTCCTAGAAAATGATGAAGAAAACTTTTTTCACAATCATTTATTGCTAATTTAATACTATAAATAAAGTATATAACATTAGTTATTTTTTATTTATAGTATTAAACAAACTAGAAATGACAGAAATATTAACTAGAGAAGAAGCTGAAAAATTAGATTCTTTTAAAGAATATCCTATTAGTGATTATAAATATCACTCTAAAGATTGATATTATCATTTAATTAGGGGTGGAAAGGATTTATTAGAATGACTTAATGCTATTGATTGTTATAGTTATAATCATGAAGATTATAACTATAAAACTGAAGATAAATTTTGGCATTTAATCAGGGATAGAAAAGATTTATTAGAATGACTTAATGCCATTAATTGTGATAGTTATCCTAATATGGATTATTCTTATCAAACTGAAGATAAATTTTGGCATTTAATCAGAAATTGAAAAGATTTATTAGAAGGTAAAAATGTTATTCTTTGTAATAGAAGTTTTAATGGTGATTATAAATATCAAACTAAAGATGGGACTTGGCATCTAATCAAAGATTTAAGTGGAGATTATGAATATCAAACTGAAGATGGAACCTGGCATCTAATCAAAAATTGAGAAATGGTCTATTAAAAGGTAAAAAATCTATTCTTTGTAATAGAAGTTTTAATAGTAATTATTCTTATCAAACTGAAGATAAATTTTGGCATTCACTAGAAAACTAGATTTTATAACTTTATAAACCTAAAAATGGCAAAAATATTAACCATAGAAGAAGCTGAGAAATTAGGTTCTTTTAGAAAATATTCTAATGGAGATTATTCTTATCTAACTAAGAATGAAGATGAATATGATAAAAAAGAAAAAAAATTTTAGAAAATAAAAAAACTACAAATAATAAAGTAAATAAGAATATAAAAAAAGGAAGTAATAGAAGTGGAATAATAGTTGAATGAATAATTATTAAAAAACATGGTAAAATTTATGATGTAATAATTAATGATAAACTTACAGCAACATTAATATTAAAATGAAAATTAAAGAGAAGTAAATTACAGTTTATAGGGGGTGATAAAGTAAAAATGGAACTTAATGAAATAGACCCTACAAAAGGTTATAATTATTAACTGTGATTATAAAGTATTTTAAAAAGTGCAACCACTGGTTGCACTTTTTAGCTTAAGTTATAATATTCAACTTTTATTTAGCTTTTAGAAACAAGGTTTTCCATATGATCTATATTATAAACAACATCTTCTGATATTAATCTTGGATATACTTTTTCTTCTTCTTCCATATCATATTCTAGATCATCGAATACTTTAATTTCATTTTCATCTAATTGTGTTAATCCATATTCAGTAATTTTGCTAATAACTTCATCTAAAGTTTCTTTTTTAGTTGTATTAATGAATCATTTTACAATAACATCAACTATTTCTTTTTTTGTTCATCAAACATAAAAAGATTCGTTTATTACTTCCTTATATTTAATTCATTTATTTTCTTTATAAGAAACTGTTGTTTTTTCCATATTCATCCAGTAATCATTATCATAATTTATAACGTTAGCAATAATATTATTTGGCAAAAAAAGTACCACCATTTGATTTGTGTCATTTGAGCTCATCTTTATTTTTTTTTGATAAAATAAAATATAATTAATATTTGTTCTAATTATATACTTTAACAAATATTAATAATAAATAAAGTATAAATAAAGTATAAATTATATTATGACTTTGATCTTAAATTTTTAATAACCAACTAAGTAAAAAAAATGGAGATAAATAAAAAAGATATATTAAAAGAAATTCTTATTAATAAAAATCTAGACTATATAAATCAATATGCTAAATTAATATCATTAGAAGAATATAATGAAAATTATAATGTTGTTTTAGATGACTTATTCTATGTTGCTAAAATCGATAATGTAATCAATTATAATTTTTTCCTTGATAGAAAATTTTATAATAAATTTGATTTTTTTAAAACATTAATCGAAAATTTATCTGGTATTACTGATCTATGAAATAATGAATATCAATTATCATTAGATTGACTATTAGTTGCTATTACAGATTTCTTATGAAAAGGCACATGAATTACTATATATGAATTACAATTTAAAAAGGAAGATATTTCACAAAAAATATATAAAACCATATTTTTATTAAACAATGGTGATAATTTTTATATACTAGATCTTAAAAAGAATAATGATCAACAATTATTATCAGATATAAAATCAGTAATTGAAAAAGAAATTATTAATAATCATTGAATAATAAAAGAAGGGAATTATTTACTTAATCCTATTTCTAAAGCTACACAATATGAAGATCTATTACATTCACAGACACCTAATGTAATAAAAGAAGAATTTAATAACTATGATTATAATTCTATATATAATAAAACTGATATTAATTACTTTCTTGAAAATGACTTTATTGAGAAAAACTATATTAATACACATTGATTAGATGCTTTATTCGAATGAATAAAAAATAAAAGGAGAATTGTAATTTATGCTGATTATGATTCAGATGGATTTAATTCAGCCTTCCAGTTACATAAATTATTTAAAGCTATAGGGTATAAAAACTTTGTGATTATATTTCCTACAAGAGAGAAAAACTATATAAATGTAATAGATGGAAGAGAGATGAATAGTAATTTTACATGATATTGAATTACAACAGAAATAGCTTGATTTATTAATAATAATGACTTATTAATTACAGTTGATAATTGATGAGCACAAGTTGATGTATTTAAACATCTATTAGAAAGTAAAATAAATATTCCTGTAATAATTATTGATCATCATAATCTTTCTTATAGTGATTGAATGGCTATTGATGATCATTATAGATTAGAAGATTTATTTTTAAGAGAAGCAGGTATTAAGTTAAATGAAATTGATACACAAAGGATTATTTTATTAAAAGATAATTTCCCTATTTATTATAATCATCCATATATAAAAGCTGAGTTCAATTGAATAGCTGCTACAATAATGACATGGTTATTTACACTAGAATTTCTTAAAAGATATAATCAAGAATTATGATTAGCTGACAGATATATAGAACTACTTGAAAATTTAATATTACATGCCTGAATTTGACAAATAACAGATGTAATGTCTTTATTACCAACAAAAAAAAATGTGTGATTATTGATTTATATATTAGCAAAAAAAACTTTTCAAAAATCATTAGATACTATTACAAATATTCTAAGTGAAAAATGAGTTACTGAAATAACAGGAGAAAAATTATTAACCTTCAACGCACAATATTCTAGACTTTCAGATTATAAAAAAAATATTATAAAACAAACTATTAAAGAAGTTTTATTTATGCCTTATCAAATTGATACGGAATGAAGAGTTCATTATACAAAATTAAATAAAGAAATATTATTAATGATGTATAGTAAAAAAGTAGGGGTATTTAATGTATGAAATATAGGATGGATGATCTGACCATTAATCAACATAATATGAAGAACTTCATCATTGTCTGAATTGATGGAATATTTAACATATATTACAGAAGATCAATCTGATTATAACAAAAAATTCCCTGCTATTACTAGTTTTTCAAAAATAATGGAGGTAACTACTATAAGAAAAGAAACTGTTAATGAATGAAAAAGATTATTAAGTAAGTTTATAGAAGTATATACTAATATTGATAGTGATGATTTTCTATATTTACCAGAAGACTATTTAAAAATATTATTTTTGACAAATCTAGAAGAATTTAATTTTAAAGAATATAATGCTATAAAAGAATTATATTTGAAACTTAAAGATCAATGAATAGTAAATAATAAAAAAGATTTATACAGTGTATCAGATAGATATTGATTATCTAAAGAACAAATAAGATTATTTAATAAAGGAATAATTAATTTTATATCACCATTTAATTGATTAGTTGCTAGTAAAATTTCAGAAGCTTATAATATTAATACAATAGTTGCTTCAAGTGTAATTAATAGATATAATAATTGATTGTCATTACATGGTTCTTGAAGATGAATATGAAACATAAATCTTAATCAATTTATTCAAGATATAAAAAGCCATTTAGAGCAATTTTGAATGAAAATGAACGGTGGATGACATGCTTGAGCTGTATGATTATGAATGGAAGTAACAATGAATAATAGAATATTTTCTTATGAAGAATTATTAGATAAATATTATTTGATAGAAAAAGCAATTAAAACATATATATATAATATATGTGGGTTGGATAAAAATGGTAAAATTTATGATAAAGATAAATTAATTAATTTTTATAAACCTATAATTTTTAGGAAGATTATCAATATATATCAATGAAATAATCTTTCAAATTTCATTATAGAATTATATAATATTGCTAAAAAATTCTGAATATTCTGAAATGATTTTACATGGAAACCTATTTATATTCCTTTTGATTTATGGATTGAACAAATAGTGGAAAATTCTAATGTTAGAAATTACGATAATATAAATTACACGATTAATGGTATAAAACTTTATGTAAATATGTATACTAAAAAAATAGTTAAAGAGGCTTTAAAAAGAAAAGATTATAAATGGTTATCAGAAAACTATCAGTTTATTAAGATTAATATAATAGAAGATAACAGTTGAATATCTGGATTCACTTATGAAATAGTAAGTTAAATTTATTAAATAACTTATAAATTAAAATGACTGGGAAAATTACAAAATTTTATTGACTAAAAATATATACTCAGAATATTTATCTTATAGTTGATATAGAAGGATCTTGAATTATGGAAATAGGAAATATAGAAATTAAAAATTATGATGATAAAGATAGATTGTTTATGTATGCTAATGTATCTTTACATGAACTATTAGAAAAAGAAAAATTAAAAATTATTGATGAAAAAATGAAAAATGAGATTATTATTCAAATAACTAACATTTATGAATTATACAATTCATAAACATGTTAAAATAATAGGTACATTTTTTAGGTTTAAATCTTTATTTTATTATATAAATTAAATAAAAATGGATAAAAATAAATTGCTTGAACTAGTAAAAAAACTTACAAAAACTTCTGATAATATTTCTATAGTAGATGATTCTGATGAAGATAATAATAATATTATTATACGTGTGGATTATAAAATAAATTTCAATATTGAAAACGTGGAAGATATTCATTTGGAATTAGAAATATATAAAGATAAAACCATAGAGGATTTCGATATAAACATGTATATATATCTAGATGGGGATAAATTAAATACATTAGATGAATTAATTTATAATTTAAAAGATTATAACTTTACTAATGAAGAGATAACAAAATTAAAAGAATTATATGATTTATGAGCTAAACATCTAAATTTAATAGTAAATGCTATTAAAAACTGATATGAATATTATGAAAAGTTTTATTCAAAAATTAATAAAAATATTGCTAAAGAAATTAGAGAAGTATTAAAAACAGTTTTTTGAAAAGAATACAAATTTTCTGTGACAACAAAAGATAATTCTATATATATTAATATAATGGAAGGTACTATTGATTTCTTTACTGAAAAATATAAACAAGCAGAAGAGAATAAAAACTGGGATTTAATACAAGAATTAAGAAGAGAATGACAAAAATATATGCCAAAATGAAAAGCTATTCTTGATATCGTAGAAGGAATATGGAACCTTTATAATTTTGACAATAGTGAGCCTATTACTGATTATTTTCATGTAAATTATTATGGTTCGGTAGAAATAGGAAAGTGGAATAATGAATATCAAATAAAAAATAAATAGAAACATAAATTTTATTACTTTATAAATTATTTAAAATGACAAAAATATTAACTATAGAAGAAGTTAAAAAAGAAGAATCTGTTAAGTTTAAAGAATATGAGGATGGTACTTATGCTTATAATAAAAATAATGGTTATTGGCATTTAATAAAAGATTGAAAAGATTTGTTTGAATGAAAAAATGTTTATGCTTATTATTATCATCAGAGCAAATGAGGTTATGAGTATCAAGATGGAACCGGTGATTGGCACGTGTTTAAAGATTGAAAAAATCATACAAATCCCTATAGATAATTTATTTTATAATATAATTAATAATGGTATTAAATATTCTTTGAATAGTATGAACAAAAGGTACGGGAAAAGATTATTTTTATGAAACTATAAAAGATGTATATTCAGATAAATATAATATATTAAGAATATCATTTTGAGATCAATTAAAAAAATATTATATTAAACATAATAAAACGCGTATAGGTAAAGAAGCTGAAAAATTTTTAAAACCTTTAGGTAAAAAATATATATTAGAAACAGAAAAAGATTATTATGATGCGATTAATATTTTAAAAAATATTAAAGAAAGTACGGTAAGAAGTGATTTACAAACTTTATGAATTGAAAAGAAAAAAACTAATGGCCCCGATTTTTGGATAAAACAAGCATATAATGAATTATGAGAAAAAATAAATGATACAGATGAATCAAAAGATACATTTGTATTTATTACAGATGTAAGATTTATTGATGAGGCTTTATTTATATTATCTACATGAGGGTTTATAGTCACATTTAAAAATTATAAAATGCTTACTGAAAATATAAAAAAACTAAATAGTGGGGATACAACAATTAATCATATTTCTGAAAAGTTATGATATCTACCAGTGGATTTATGAATTACTTATAGTTTAACAGGTGATATTGAAAAAGAAGAATTTTATAAATTTCCTAATAAATGAATGTTACTTAGTATAATGGAGGATATTAGATATTTAATCGAAAATAGAAAGAAATATAGTCCAGATGAATATAAAAATATTTTAGATGAATGGTATAATTATTTCAATAAGATAGAATGATTAAGTGATAAAAAAATTAAACAAGATTTCTCCGAATTTGTTATACAAATTAATAACTTATTTAAAAAAGATATAGGTATTATCTCTTAATTTTTAGCACTTAATAATATAGTGATGAATACAAAAGGAAAAATATGAACACTTCTAAGTGAAATTAGAACTGTATCTGAACTTGTTAATAAATATAAAGATTATATGTATCTTCTTTCAGATAAAGAAGCTTTAGAAAATATGCCAGAGGATAAAGCTAATAATTTATTAAAAAATCTAGAAAAAGATTATAATGATTATTTTAAAATTTAAAGCAATAAATATGGATTATACACAATTTTTGTTATCACAACTTTTAAGAGATCTCTTAAAAGAATATAATAAATTAGCATATGATGAATTATATAATTTAAGCTTTGATATATATGATATATATAAAAAGATTGAAAATCAAAATATAAATTTATATGAAGATATTGAAAAATTTATAACAAACAATAAAAATATGTTACTTAAGATAGCTGAACCTTATTTAGAAGAGTAAATTATAAGTTTATTACAAAAAACACTACTTAATATTAAGTAGTGTTTTTAATTATAATAAATTAATAATCTTTAAGAAGGAATAATCTTTTTTTATATTACTAATATTAATATTTTTTTCTATATTTTCTTTTATAAATAGTTCAAAAGTTGTCCATGTTCATGATTTCCCTATTTTTCAAGGATTAATAAACATAATTAATTTATCAGCTTTTTTTATTAATTCATAATCCCTTTTAATATAAGATCAAGGTATTGTCTCAATTTGTATAGCATTATTTTTAATTCTATTAAATAAGTCTATATCATCTTTATTCCAATATTCTCTTCATCCTTTATCTTTTTCCGATAATTTCAATATATACTTATATCAATTTTTTATTAAAATGTCTGATATTATATTATCAAATCAATCAGATCATCATACATAAAAAATATCTTGTTCCTTATCAAAATTATTTAATATAAAATGGTCTAATACATTTATAAAATCATCATATTTAATTTTTTGTTCTTTAAGTAACAATGATAAAGCATCTTTTCTATGTCATGTAATTGCTACATTCATTATAATTCATTAATTTTATAATAATTAAACATTATTTATATTAATTTTTGTATATATAATATATTTATCATGATTTACATCAGATTCTTCATCAGGATTAACTCCTTCTTCTTCAATTAATTCAGTGACATGAATAAACATATGTCTTTCATCTCAAAGTTTATAAACTGACAATGTTCTTTGATCTACCCAACTTTTAAGATATTTCAATAAATATTTTTCATTTCATAAAAATGATTTATTAACTTCAACACCTGACACTATTATGCCTTTATTCTCAGGTAATCTGTGTTCACTTTCTTCCCATTCTTCTGTTTCTAAAATAGTTTCCAATCATTGGTCATTAATGATATTATCCATTTTTTCTTGTGTTATTCTTTGAAATTTATCAAAAGGTCTAAACATTATAAAATTATTTATATATTAAATATTATAAATCAAAGGAATCAAATTATTAATAGCTGTAATAACTTGTTCATTTGTTTCTTCTATATATTCAAGAAATTCTTTTTTTTCTTCTTCATTCTCGAATTTATTAAATAAAGGGATAGTAATATCTAGTGATAATATAGTATTATCCATTAACTCTAATTTATTAACTTCTTTTAAATTATCAATAATTTTTCATTTTTTTAAAAAAATATTTACTTCTTTAATATTGTCTAATGTAAAAAAAGAAATATTTCTAACAATAAAATTATTTTCTAAATCTTCATCTTTTTTTAAATTATCAAAAACATATATTTCCCTATTATTTCTATTAAATCAATTTATTTCATATCTTTTTCATTTTATATCTATCTTTTTATTTATATCTATTTCATCTAACAATTTTTCTTTTATAATTTCTTCTTTTATCTGTTTATATAAAAAATTATAAATTTTTCATTTGTCTTTTATACACATAAACCATTCTAATGATCAGTCCTCATATTGAACTAAAAAAAGGTTATAATCATAAATTATTTTTTTTCTTATATTTATCTTTTTTATTAATCATAAATAAGTAATTTCTTTTGTAATCATTTTTATTAAATATAGAATAACGAAATAGAAATATAAAAGGTTAATAAAGTATATAATTGTTTTATTAACCTTTTATAATAAGTATGGATATATCATATAAATCTGAAACTTGAAAATTAATAAGCTGAAATTATACATTAGGAGATATTAAAGAAATGTATAACAAAAAAGAAATTACTTATAATGATTATATTGCCTTATTAGGTTTATTTAATTTGGCAGAAGAAGAATTAAATAACGAAATAGAATGAATAAATCCATTAGTTAATGATGATGATGATGATAATGATAATAATGATGATGACAATGAATAGTTAATAAAAATATCTTTAGAAAAAATATTTTTATTGTTCTTTAATAACAAAGAACATTTGTCTTTCATTTCACCTAAACAAAATAGGATTAATTTGTTCTTAAATGAGTAATTGAATTATAACTTATAAAAATAAGACAAAAGGAATATTAAAATTTAATAAAAATTAAATAGATATTAAAACCTTAAATTATAAATAAAAAAATAGTGATTTAGCATTCTATTATTGATATTTAATAAAATATAATTAGTATTATAATCTCTTTCATATGCTGATATTATATTGTAATTAATCCTACTCCTATAATTATTATTATTGTTCAAATTATCTGTTTTAATAATACTATATCATGGAATATAAAATATTGAATAAATAAACTAATAATAGTAAAAAAACTGACAGATATAATAGCTAATGTTCAAAAATTTAAATGTTTTAATCATATATTATAATAATATAAAAAAATAACTTCTAATAATAATATTAATGGAATAAATTTTATTAAAAATAATGTTATTGTTTTGATATTAATATCTGATATTATCCCACTATAATATCATAAAATATTAGCTAAAAGATTTCATAAAAATCATAATAAAAATATATTTAACATTTTTTTTTATTTTAAATAATTAAATAAAAATATAATACTAAAAAAATAATATATGATAATTAAAATATTAATAATAATACCTTTTTTTTATTATTTAATCTGTTAATTAAGGAATAATATTTATTAAGTTTATCTTTTCATTGTTTATCATCCTTTTTTAATTTAATAATGATAAATATATAACTAAAAATAGCACCTTTTTCAATATATTCATTTATTTGATATTCTAATGTTCTTATAGCATTTCATTTTATTCCATTTTTTAATTCAATTCAAATATATTCTTCGGAAATATTAAAGCTTAGATCAATTCTTTTTTGTCATATTAATTGTTTTTCTTTTATTACATTATCATATTCTTCTAAACCTATTAAAAATTGTTTAATCTCATTGATTATCCATTCTTGAAACTGTTTTTCTTTATCAAAATATACATCAAAATTCTTTTTTAATAAATTATTTAAATAGTTGAATAATATAAAAGTAGTATAATTGTTCTCTATTTTATTTTTATTGTTTAACTCATTATATTTAAATAAGTTATCTTTAGTAATTATCATAATTTATGATTATAATTTAAACTTAGGTTGTAACATCCTTCCCCGCTAAAGCAAGGGGCTTCCTGGCTTTTTTTAAATCTAAATAACTTTATATTACAATAAAGATATTAATAATATAGATTCAATTATTAAATAAAAGTCATTATTATTATAAGACAACTTTTGTTTAATTTTATCAATTAAAATTAGATATTCATTTTTGTTTTTAAGATCTTTTTCTATTTTTTCAAATATTAGTTGTAGAAATTTAGATAATAATCATTCAGGAATATTTTTATTTTTGCATTTAAGATAATAATCTACAAAAGAATAATATAATATTTTTTCTAGATTAATAGCATAAAATATTGTCTTTTTACTTCCTGATTTTTTAGATAACATAAATTCTATTTTATTATTATCATATATCTTTAAATTATTTATATAACTGATATCTAAAAATCATTCATATAAGACAATATTTGCATAATATTTCATATTATCTAACATTTTTTTTTTACTTTTTTTCATTCATATTAAAAGTATTTTATCTATAATTTCTTTATCTTTTATTTTTAAATTATTTATTATTTTATCTATATTTATTTTAATACTATAACTGATAGTACTTATATCTTTTTGTTTAATTAAGATCTGACTATTAAAAATTTCTCTATATTTATTAAATAAATCTTTATTTTTTTCAAAATCTTTATTTGTCCATATTTTATCTTTATTAAAAAAAGGTAATAATAATTTATCTAGTAAGTCTATGTTATTAATTAGAAAATCATTATCTATTTTATATTTTTTAACTAATGAATAGTTATATATGTCAAAATTTTTACCTTCTGGATTTTTTATATATATATTATTTAATATATTAGTTCATGTTTCTCATAAGCTAAATTTATATACAAGATTATTGTTACTAATATGTCTATTTGAAAATGAATATCTCATATTATTTATAGTATATTATTAAAATAGTTAAGAATAATTATTCCATTGTCATCACAATAATCTTCAAAGTTTGATATAATTTCTTCTAATTTTAAAATTAAATCTTTATTTTTTTCTCTATTTTTATAAATTTCAGCTAATTCTTTTCAATAATTATCTCAAAATAAATAATTATATAATTCTTTTTTAAATTTTTGTTCTTTATCTTTTCTTTTAAAATTATTTATAGATTTTAATAATTCAATTTGAAAAATATTATGTTTAGGATATAATAATAATAAACTATATAAAACAAAAAGTGGGACTAATTGAATATTGATGTTATTATAATTCAATCAAGATTTTTCAAATTTACTTTTATAAAATTTAATTATTTCTTGTTCTTTATTTATAAGTAGATCTTTTAATTCAGGTATTATTAATTTTCTTTTTTCATTTATTAATGCTTCTATATTTTTGTTAAGATATAATTTCGCATAAATATTTTCAATGTTATTTTTTTTATTTTCTAGTATTAAATTATTTAATTTTTCATTTATTTTATAAGATTTAATTTTCCTTTTTTCTTCATATTTTAAATTTTCTGTATTAAAAAATCTATAATCAAATATATACAATTTAGTAATTGTATCAATTATATCATTGTTTTCAGAAATATTATTATAACTATCTAAAAAAGTAGTATCAGATAATCAAAAATTAATCCATTCAAGAAAAGAATATAGATCTTTTGTTATTAGTAAATTTATATCTTGTCAAAAAATTTCTTGTGGTATTCTATAAAAAACACCTTTACTAGAATATTTAATTCAGAATTTTCTTAATATAATTCATAAATGATAAGAAAAGAAAGGTTTTCTATAATATTCAAAATAATATTTAAAAATAACTCAATCTTTTTTTTCATTAATTAAATTTAGATCAATATGAAAATATTGATCTGTTTCTATATCGTATGCTAATAATGTATATTCTATATCATTTTTATATATTACTGGTGTTTTTTCTATTTTTTCAATATTACTAAAGTTATTTATTATTGTATCTTTTAATTCTTTTCATACTATAAATCAATTATTAGACATAATTTCTAAAATATCCTCTCCTGTTAATATAACATCATCCTTTAATTGTCAAAAAAAATCAATATCTCAAAAATCTTTTTTATCTTTATATAATTCAGGTAATTTATTTGTTCATTTTATTATATAATTAGAAAATACATTAGAAAGTCTATTATATAAATATAATATTTCTTCTTTTGTTTTTCTTCATGTTATTTGTTTATATATTTTAGACATTAGTGGTTTTTATAGAATAAAGTATAATATACTATGTTATACTTTATTCTATAAAAAATGGCTTTTAAATTATCACTACTACACAATATTCTGATACTTATAAACCTGAAACTGGGATTATGACAGAATATTGAACAATAATAATATTTGAAAATGGTACTTATAAAATTTATGCTACTGATTAAACAATATAAAAAAAATACAGGATAATTTCTATATTTTATATAAGTACCTCCCCCTTATATTTAGGTGTTTATATCATATGCTAGCTACTTAGTCGCTTTATGCCTTCTAGTTATTACTCAAGAGGCTCAAAGATATTTAGCTTTAAAAAAGTATCAGAAAACCCCTGCTTTAGCGGGGGAGAATGCCACAAATATCTTTAAAAATAGGATAAATAGCGAAAGTTAAATCAATTGAATTTGTAGTTGTAGATATATGTAATACTTAATTAAGAAATATTGAATACATTATAAGTTAGAACAAAAAAAATTAACCTCTGGAATTAAATGTTATATTACTTTGAATAATATTAAATTCTGATTAATTTTTTGAATTAATGAAATTAGCTAAGTTATAAGAAAAGAAGCAATATTTATTTTTCAGTAAAAAATGATCTTGATTTTAAAAAGATAAAATTTTGATTTTTGCAGTTGAAAAGTTGAAGTATAATAAGAATTGTGGCAATATCCATAGCTATTAAAGATAGGGAATTATTTTCTAGTTTTGATAGCTATAGAGTTATTCAAAAATATTTTTATTAATCATTTATTATTATTATTATTATTATTATTATTATTATTATTATTATTATTATTATTATTATTATTATTATTATAAATTTATATAAAAAACATAGCATGTTATATGCTATGTTTTTATTAACTTTAAGGATTAATTTTTAATTTTATTTTAATCATAGAAACCAATAATGATTAAATTTTAAACTCATTTGGGTGATTCCTTTTTTATTATCTATTCAAAATAGATGATTAACACCCCCTATAACATTTTTATTATTTGTAAGTATTCAGACAAAATTATTATCACTAGATACTTTACTCATTCAAAAATGAATATGGTCTCAAAAACTTTTCCCTGTACTTCACATTAATATATATAAATATTTACTTTTATTTAAATCGACTTCTTTTAATAAATTTTTTCATAATATACTTGTAAAATATGGTAATGCTTGTTCAGGTAATCATTTAAAACTTAAAGTTTTTTTATCAAAATTTAAATAATTAGGTTCATAAAAAGATCATAAAATTTGATTTAATTCTAATTTTTTAAGATCACTTAAATTATTGTTTTTGATAAAGTTATTAGTGTTATATATCTTGTTTTTTGGATTTAAATGTCAATATATAGAATATATATTATTTTTCCCCTCACATATTAAAAAATTTCAAAATCACACTAAATAATGGGAGACTCTAATACTTCTGTTTTTTCAAATATAACAATGTAAATTATTCTTTTTTAAATAATTAAGATCAATTTTTATTGCTAATGTATTTTTAGATTTATAATCTTGATAAGAGTTATTTTTACATTGTGAAAAGTCTAAATCAGATTTATTTATCCAATCTTGATATATTTGTTTATTTTTAACCTTACAATTAAATCACATCCCTGACTTCCTATTAGCAATAGTTATGTCTATTCATGGATGATATCAATATTCAGGGTGATATACTGATCTTCATAAATTTCTTATTCCTATAATAGAAGAAAACTTTATCATTTTACTTCTTTCCTCAGGTGAATAGTCAGAAGTAAGATTATCATCCAAATAATTGTCTTGTAATATCTTATTATAATTTTTTCAATATTTCTTTATAATTAATAATTTTATTCAGTCTAAAGAATCTTTTATTTGTTGCTCTGTTGTTCCTATTAATTCATTGTATATATTTCAATATCAAGTATAATTAATTTTTCAAAGACTATTAACAACATTATTATAATAGAATAACTTAAATGATTTATTAGGAACACATTTATTTTTTAAAAGATTTTGTGTTAAAATATTATTAAATCAATTTTTATATTTATTTAATAGATTTCATTGATATATTAATGATGATAAATATTTTTGATTTAAATAAGAAATAGTAGTTTTGTATTTATTTGTGATAATTACATCTGCCTTTTCCTTTTCTAAATTTAATATTAATTCTTTTAAAATATAAATTTTTCCAACTATTTGTAAAATAGTTTTATTATTTTTAATATTATTTAAGTTATATTTCAAATTAAAGTATTCTTTATTTAAAATAACAAAATTATTTTGTTGCAATTTCTTTAATAGATTAATAATCTTTGATTTATTTAGATTATAATTTTTTATTAATTCTAAAAATTTCTCTTTTTCTTGTGCAATTCAATTTCAATTAGCTAATTCTTTTTTTATAAAACTTAAACTTAACTGATGTTGAATTTTTAATTGTTTTTCTGAATGATTTAAAATCATTTCATTCAAGATATTGACAATATCTTTGATTTTTTTAGTTATATCTTTATGTTTTGATAAATAATCTTGTAATAATAAATTATTTATCATAGTGCTTTGTTTTGATATATTATTCTGTGGTAAAGTATTTACTTTGTTAATTCATGCTATAGTAATACATCAACAAAATAAAAATATTAAAACTCAAAAAAGTAAAGAAATCTTTTTTTTTAATTTTCTCTTCATTTAATATAAATTATTATATAAAAAAATTAACAAATATTATAATAACTTATATATTAAAAAAAACAAGTAAAAGAAATAATATTTAAAATATATTTAATAATATTGACTTTATAACTTAATAATAACAAACAAGTAATATAATACTTTATATTTTACTTTTTTATAATTTATTAATAATAATGTTTAATTATTATTTAAGTTTTGACAAGAAATAACTTTGTAAATAATATTGATTATAAAAATTATTATTTTTTACTTCTTTAAATATATCTTCTATTTTTAGATTTAATATATCTTCAATATTTTTAATATTAAGATTTTTTTCTAAAAGATCTAAATTAAATAGTCTTATTCATAGTAAAATATCTTTTAACAAAACGTCTGTTCATGATTTATATATATAATATTGATGATCATTCATAAAAGTATTATAAGTTCATCAATATCAATATCATAAAGAATATAATGGTTTATTTTTTAGATATTCAATTTGATATAGATGTTTTTTATTAGTATCCTTTTTATTTACTAAATAGTCCATAGTATAAAAATCAAAATTTTTATTTAATGTATTATTTATAATCTCCCACCATTCAATTATTTTATTATAATCATATCAACCTTTCTTTTTTTCATTAGTTTTAATATCTAACCATTCAAGACTAAAATTATAAAAAGGAAGTTTCTTTTTAAATAAATTAAAATTGTTATATAAACTTGTTCAAGGGAAAATATATAAAGGGTAATAACTAATATGGCTTATATATCTTTCTAATTCTAATATTTTTTTTAAATCATTTTTTAGTATTTCTTTTGTTTGTTCAGGTAATCAATAAATCATATCTATATTTACATTTCAAAAATCATTATAGGCTTGTTTAATAACATTCTCAACACCTTTATTTTTTAATCATCTTCAGGTTTTAATTGTAATATCTTTATTAAAGGTTTGAACACCTATACTAATTCTATTTAATCAATATTTTTTTAACGGTAATATATTATTATAGTCCTCAATAGTAGGATTTATTTCTATTGTAAATTCTTTTGGATTAAAGTCAAATTTTTCTATTAAGAATTTAGTAATAGATTCTAAATATTTATAAGGGATATAAGATGGGGTTCAACCACCATAGGAAATAGTATCTATTTTTATAGTTTTACTATCAATATTTATTTCATTAAGATAATCTATAAAGTCATTTAGATCTTTTTTTATTTTATTTACATTTTCTTCTAATTTATTATTATCTAATTTCCCTAATTGTTTTAAGTAAGGGCAATAAATACATTCAGATTTACAAAAGAACCAATGTATATATAAATTTAATTTATTATTATTTTGTTGAATAGAATTTACTAAGTTAGAGAAAAAATATTTTTGTGTGTTTTTTTCTAATCCTTTAGCAAAAAACATATTCCAATCTAAGAATGTGTTATAAATATTATTATCAATTTTCATTTAAAAATGTTATATTTATAAAATACCTTATGGATTATAATATACTTTACACTTCATAATAACCTTTAATAGCAAAAAACAGCTATAATAAATAGCTGTTTTTTATTAATAAAGGTTATTTTTTCAAAATACAAGCATTAATAGGATCTGTATTATAATAATAATTAGTTTTTATAATTATTCAACATTTTGTTTTATCTTTTTGTGTTCCTGTTGCATAAATTCTTCAATCATTTATATCTTTAGTATATCCTTTTAGACTATTACCTGTATTAGGGAATACAACATAATCTGTTTTAGGATTATAAGCTTTACAAAATCAAATAATTCAATTATGATCAAGGTCTATAGCAACATATCATTTATCACAAACCACATGTCATTTATCTTTAT
>Ga0256829_1000777_pt1 | contig 29054 bp, 21 predicted proteins | sample 131447metaG_FD_185979 | JGI IMG/M metagenome (GOLD analysis project Ga0256829, IMG submission 185979) | Hydrothermal vent microbial communities from Lau Basin, Pacific Ocean - 131-447 | ecosystem: Environmental > Aquatic > Marine > Hydrothermal vents | place: Pacific Ocean: Lau Basin | collected... | reverse complement strand
GAAACCAGCTCGCATAGCCTACTAACCAAGGGGAAATGGTGCCCGGGGCCGGACTTGAACCGGCACGCTGTTACCAGCGAGGGATTTTAAATCCCTTGTGTCTACCAATTTCACCACCCGGGCGTAGGGTTACTGCGTTTGCAGTTGGTACAGGTTGGTTCCTGCTAGCCACTTGAAGTAGCTTAATGTGGAGGCGGAACCCGGAGTCGAACCGAGATCCACGGATTTGCAATCCGCTGCATAGCCATTCTGCCATTCCGCCGCTGTAACTTTTTATTTAGCTACCAACATAATCTTATGTGTTAGTAGTTCTTGAATTGGAGCGGGAAACGAGATTCGAACTCGCGACCCCGACCTTGGCAAGGTCGTGCTCTACCAACTGAGCTATTCCCGCATTCAATTTAAGTTACTGCTACATTTCGTTTTTGCTGTTGCCGTCTCGAAATGTGGGGTGCATTCTACCTTCAACGGACAAACTGTCAATACGTAAAACCCAGTAAATTCTCATTTTTGTATCGTTTGCAGGAATTTTACTCAGATTGCACATATAGCGATCAAAATAGTGTTTATTTATCACCCTTTAAGTGTGGCCAAGCAGCAAAACTGTACTGAATCATAGACCAAAGTGACAACACGGCAGCAATGTAGAGTAATACATAACCTAGAGATACCCAGTAAATGGTAATTCCCATAAAAGTCTCTAAGCCAGACAGTAAACCAATTAAGGCTAACATCTGCGCAGTAGTTTTCGCTTTACCAATAAAAGAAACCTTTACCGCTTCACGAACCCCTCTTTGTCCCATCCATTCCCGCAATGCCGACACATAAATTTCACGTATCAAAAGAATTACCGCAGGTATGGTTATCCAAAGTGTGCCGTAGCTATGGGTAATCATTAACAACGCGGCTGCCACGATAAGTTTGTCGGCTACGGGGTCAAGAAAGGCGCCAAATGGCGTTGATTGCTGAAGTTTACGGGCTAAATAGCCATCGAACCAATCAGTAATTGCCGCTAACCAAAAAATTAACGCCCCTACTTCATGCGCCCAACGCCAATCTAGAAAATAGATAACTACGAAAACAGGAATTAAAAGTACCCGAAACAGGGTGATAACGTTAGGAATTGTCCACATTACTACTTCTCATTGTGAGGTATTAAAAGCGCTGGTATCAAAGCAGCGTCTTTATTCTACTGAAAATCTAAACTGCGCTGCGTCACGCTACTGTAACATTAATTTCTGAAAATTCCTTGTTTGAATCTCGCTAGTGATGCAAGTAGGTGTATATAGTATCGGCGAGTTCTACACTTATTCCCGGAACCTTGGCTATTTCATCCTTACTCGCCTCTTTTAAACCTTGTAAGCCACCCATGAACTTCAACAAGCTCTGTCTGCGCTTTGCTCCTATTCCCGGAATACTCTCTAGCGTCGACGTATTTTTCACCTTTTGCCGTTTATTTCTATGACCGGCAATGGCAAATCGGTGTGATTCGTCTCGAATGTGCTGAATTAAGTGAAGCCCGGGATCGTTCGATTCCATAGGTACGGTTTCGTAGCTTCCTGCAAGGAAGATAGTTTCTAGGCCAGCTTTACGGGTGGTTCCTTTGGCAACACCCAACAACATAGGTGTTTTATCTAATGGCCAATCTTCGAAAAACGCCTCTGCTTGTGCCAACTGCCCTTTACCACCGTCGATGACTAAAATATCGGGAATGTTCTCAGCATCTTTTACTGTTTTATATCTGCGTTTTAATGCTTGAGCCATAGCGGCATAATCATCGCCGGGGGTTATTCCTTCAATATTATATCGTCGATAACTGGCTTTATGAGGGCCGTCACGGTTAAACACCACACACGAAGCTACCGTTTGTTGTCCTGCCGTATGACTAATATCAAAGCACTCCATTCTTGCAATAGGAGCCTGTAGCTCTAGATTCGTTTCAAGAGCTACAAAACGGCTATGTACGGATTTTTGTTCAATGAATTTAGCCTCTATCGCAGTGAGCGCATTGTCATTGGCGAGTTTGAGATAATGACGTTTCTCTTCCCTAGCGCCTTTAAAGAACGACACTTGGTAACCAGCTTCACCACTTAATAAGGTTTTAATGCCTATTTCGTCATCCACTTCCATGGGTAATACGATTTGCTTCGGAATGGTCTTATTTCCAGCAAGGTAAAATTGTAAAAGAAAGGCTTCGAAAATTGCCGCTGGTTCTTCATTGGCGGGAATTTTTGGGAAGAAGGCTTTGCTTCCCAATAATTGGCTTTGCCTAATAAACATGACATGCACACAAGCCATATTGCCTTTCATTGCAAAGCCGAACACATCCATTTCATTTTGGTTACCTTCAACCCACTGACGCTCTTGAACTTTGCGCAGTGCGCTGATTTGATCCCGATATCGGGCAGCCGCTTCAAAATTAAGGGACTCACTGGCCTTTTCCATTTTTTCTACCAATGAGCCAATGACTTGAGAATTTTTACCCTTTAAAAATAATCGCGCTAAGTTGACCTGCTCTTGATATTCTTCGTCAGAAACGTGCCCTTCTACACAAGGTGCACTGCATCGCTGCATTTGATACTGCAAACAAGGCCGACTTCTTGCGCGATATTCAGTGTCTTCACACTGGCGCACGGGAAATATGCGGTTCATTGAGCGTAAGCTTTCTCTTACCGCCCATGAATTTGGATAAGGGCCAAATACTTCGCCGTCTTTATGCTTGCTACCACGATGAAAGGCCAAGCGAGGGTGTTTGTGGTTAGAAAGTAATATAAAGGGGTATGACTTGTCGTCACGCAATAAGACATTGTAGCGAGGACGGTATTTTTTAATGAAGTTATTTTCAAGAAGAAAAGCCTCGGTTTCACTGTTAACTACAGTAACGTCCATTGAGGCAATTTGTGCTACTAACGATTGGGTTTTCGCGTTATCAAGAGTTTTTCGAAAATAGCTAGATACGCGCTTTTTGAGGTTTTTCGCCTTACCGACGTAAATAACTTCGTTAGCCTGGTTGTACATACGATATACACCAGGCTGATGAGTCAAATTCTTTATAAAAGCTACAGAGTCAAAGGTATCCATCAATTAGAGTGCGTTAGTATCAATCAACTTGTATCGCAGTGCTAAGTGAGTAAGCTCCACATCATTTTCGACCTGAAGCTTCTTAAACATTCGGTACCGGTAGGTATTTACCGTTTTGGCGTTTATATTCAGCTCTGTTGCAATATCTGGCACCCGTTTACCACGAGATAACTGCAAAGCAATGTTTAGCTCTCGAGTAGACAAATCGTTAAACGGGCTTTCATCGGCGGGTTTAAGTACACCCATCGCTATACTATGAGCAATTTCGTTGTCGAGGTATTTTTGACCCGAATGTACCTTGTAGATGGCGCGAATAACTTCTTCAGGCTCTGCATCTTTAGTTAAAAAACCATAAGCACCAGCGCTCATTACCTGAGACGGTATGGGGTTTTCCTTTTGCGCAGAGAAGCATATCACACGTGTATTTTCCGACATGCGAAGGATTTTTTTTGTTGCTTCTAAACCACCAATCCCTGGCATATTAACATCCATTAACACAACATCAGGTGGATTTTTGCGACAAAGTTTAACGGTATCTTCACCATTTTTGGCTTCGCCAACTACTTTAAAATCGCTAACGTCATCTAATATACGACGTATTCCACCTCTGACCAAATCATGGTCGTCTGCTAGGATTATTTTTATCACGGCGTTTTCCACTCACTACATTAACCAAAACTTACCTTCATAACGGGTAATTTACGTTTGGTGGCCAACATCATACCACGCAGTTCTAATTCGTGAAGCGATGTTTTGTAAGCTCCTGTTTAATTTAGTGCAATGCTTCTATGAATTCCCTCACCTTTTTTTGTTAAATGATTAAAAATTCATCGAATACAGAAAATGTCACCGGTTATTCGTGTTTTTTTGCTAAGCAATACGTTGAAACGCGTTAAATTCGGAAAACGTATATTGGTGTTTTCGACTAGTTTCTGTAATCACAAAGGGAATTTCACAAGACTCGCCAATAGGTACTGCCAGGTTTGCCAATACTTCGATTAGTGCCTGGGTACTCGTTAGAGTTTCACCGGTGGCATCTTTATACCCCCCTAACCAATTTTCCCTAGGAGTGTATTCTTCTAGCCAAGTGAATGGCGATGCTACGATAAGTAAACCACCAAGGTTAACTCTTTTTATCACTTCTCGTATAACTTCCGCAGGGTTTGCAAGTCTGTCTACAAGGTTACCCATAAATATCAGGTCGTAGTTGTCGAATTGAGGCTTTAAGTTGCCTGCATCCCCTTGATGAAAGCTCACTTTGTTCAGTACATCACTCAATTCCAAGTCGTAAGCCTTGTTAACATTGAATTGTGTCAGCTCGCCCTCTGTGATCGTGTTATAACGCACTTCCCCCCGCTCTTGCATAGATATAGCTGTTTTAATAAAGCGAGCAGAGAAATCGATACCGTCAACGTGGTCAAACGCCTTTGCTAGCTCAAAGCTAGTTCGGCCCACGGCACAGCCTAAGTCTAAAGCCCTTGTAAAGGACCGCCCGTGGTTTTGCTCAATACAGTATTCAGCGCTGGCTTTGGCAAAGTTTGCAACGCCCAAGCGGTTAAACCCATAATGAAAGGCGCAATATTGAGAAACTTGCGTGTCACTTTCATAGTCAAAATCTGAAACCGTAATTTTGGTGTTTGATTTCACCATTCTAAACCCTGCATGTTGATAAAAGTGACGTCTAAAGGCATAGCGACTGTCTTTGCTAGCTTCGTTTCCTGTAGAGATCCAACTGCCACCTTTAATTAAATTGTGTTTGTTGTCGTAGGTAGGCGTTGTAAAGTCGTCATACAAGGGGTGAACTTTAAAACCATCAAACGGATAAATGGGCGTTTCGGTCCATTGCCATACATTCCCAGCAATATCGAAAAATTCACCCTGCTTGTTAATAGTAACTGGCTCACTTGATGCGTACTTGCCTAGCCCTATGTTTAAGCCTTCGTCGAAAAGATTACCCTTGAACCCGCTGCAATCAATCACACGAGTCCATTCATCTTCTGTCGGCAGCCTAACGCTTTCACCGAGTTTTTCACTCATATAGTTACAGTAGGCCTTCGCCTCGTGATAATTCACATCAACAGGCCAATCTAGGGGCAGTTGAATTTCCTCTAGCATTGCTCGGTAAACATAACCATTGTCAGACTTTCGCCAAAATGTGGGATGTTCTGCTTCGGTATATTTGCGCCATTGGTTACCTTCGTCTTCCCAAAAGCGTTCGGTTTTGTAACCTCCTTCTGCAACGAAAGCCAAAAACTCTCCATTAGACACTAACTGCTGACTAACCTCGAATTCCTTAACACCGGCCTTGTGTGTGCCGTATTCGTTGTCCCATCCATAGTACTGGTCATCGAGAGTTTTGTTTCGGCTAACCATACCCTCTGGTACTTTGATAAAGGGATTGTTAGGCGTTGGGCCTGAGGTTTGGCAAATTGGCCATCGACTACTTGGCGTTACCCACTGTAAATCAAGCTGTCGAATAAGCACTGAAGAGGTTTCTAAATGGATCCGTTCATGCTCTATCCCCATGATGATAGGCCACAATATACTATCCCAAGTCACCGGCAGCGTTACTGGCAACGTATCGATAAGTGACAAAACTAAGTCCCTGACATTGTTTCGATAACGTCTTACGGCATCTACTGTTGGCCAGTCGTAATTCCTATCGTTAAGGTCATCCCAACTCATTTCATCCACGCCCACAGCAAATAAGGCTTCGAACTTTGGGTTGATACGCGTGGAAATGGTTTTTGCGAACATCAATTTATTGACATAGAAAGTGGCGGTGTGACCAAAGTAAAAAATCAGAGGATGACGAAGCTTTTCAGGTCGTTGATAAAAGGCATCGCTATGATTAAGCACGCCAAATAGTGCTTCGTACGTATCGAAAGAATCTAAGAAATAGTCTTTAAGCTCACGTCGCTTTTGATCTGGACTTCCACTCGACAACTGCAATGTACTGAGCGCTTTTATCATACTGATCCCTCATTTCCTTTTGTCTCAACGTATAAAATCATAGTTATGTTACGCCATACTAACAATGCTACAAGTATTGCAAACAAGATAAAAAAAATGCGAAACCGAAGTTTCGCATTTACCACGTCTGGCTTTGGGAATGAGTACGTTAGTAAAGCACTTTTTGACCATTTATCTCCATAAGATAACGTATACTCTGCGGTATTTGCAGCATAACTCGCGAAGATTCGTCCTCTAAAAAGAAGTAAGTGATTCCCTGCTTCTTCGCAGCCTCTACTATTGCCGCAATACCCACATCGCCTTGCCCCAGTACCACATTAGTTTCTGGATCTGCCATTCCGTCAGGCGTGTTTTCAGTGCCATGGGCTCTGTCTTTTAAATGCAAAGACGTAAACATACCTGGGTACTTATTCAACAGCTCAACGGGGTCTTGTCCGCCGTGCTTTATCCAAAATACATCCATTTGAAACTTAGCGTGCTCTACATTAGTTAACATGTAATCTAAAATTGTGCCTCCCTCATAAGGGTAAAACTCGTAACCATGAGGGTGATATTGAAGGGTTATTCCATCGTCGTGTAGCAATTTACCCGCGGTATTCATTATATCTACAGCCGCTTTAGCATCTTCAATAGTGAAGGTACCTTGATGTGGGATCCAGTAAAAAGTAGCAAATCTGGCACCGTAAAACTGAGCTTTATAGGCTACAGCTATAGGGTTATCACGTAATTCTTCATAGCTTGTATCTACACTTACTACTTGAACGTGATTTTTATCGAGTATAGCTTTGAAGTCGCTAACGGAATGGCCGTATAACGCGCCGCCTCCCTCAACATTATGAATACCCCACTGGTTAAGCTGCTCCATGGCATCGGGAACACTTTCTTCCATTTGATGGCGTAAGCTGTATAACTGCACGCCTAATTCATGTGCCTGTGCCATTGATGACAAAAACAAACATAATCCCACGGCTTTTACAGTATTAATAATATGGCGTCCTTTTGTCATAGTGTCCTCTTTGACTGTTTCAGGAGTTGTTATGAATTTGTAAACTTACCCTACAACCCCCTGAACACTATAGCCCGAATTCGGACAACAATAGGACAAATTCGGCGCTGTATTCTAACCTATCGCTTTACAGTATTTTTCAATATAGTCAGCTTGACTCGGCATTACATTTGCTGAGTTATCAATTACTTGCTTGATGTGTTCTAACCTAGCGTGTATTTCGGCTTCAGGTAAAGTATCAACGAGCGGATGGTAACCTTTTGGCATAATGCCTTGCCCATGCATTACCGCTAACCAAGAGGTTTCATTGAATAGCTCCACATCTTGACGATATATGCGGCCGTTAGCTTTATAAAGATCAATTTTGTTTTGCAAATAATCAGGAATAGCCATGTGCTTGCAGTAACGCCAAAACTCAGTGTCTTCTCGTTCGGTCGCTTTATAGTGCAGAATAATAAAGTCGCGGATCCTCTCCATTTCAACAGATGTCTGTTGGTTGTAGGTATCTATATCAATTTGTTCAAACCCTTGATGGGGGAACATTCCCAGCAACTTTGCGATTCCCGCTTGAATAAGATGAAGCCCTGTAGACTCAAGGGGTTCTATAAATCCAGCGGAAAGGCCTATGGCAACACAGTTTTTAACCCAAAATTCTTTGCGCATGCCTGTTTTCCAACGAAGGATATTCGGATCGTTGAGTGGTTCACTCTCCATTTGCTGGGTTAACACATCAACAGCGTTTTGTGTTTCTACAAATTGGCTGGGAAACACGTAACCGTTGCCTATACGATGTTGCAGTGGAATTCGCCACGTCCACCCAGCGTCTTGCGCAGTGCTCACTGTGTATGGATAAACGCTATTCTTTGCCAAGCATGGCATAGCCACTGCGCTGTCGCACGGAAGCCACTGCGACCAGTCCTCAAACCCAGTATTGAGTGTTTTGTCGATAAGTAGGCCGTTAAAACCCGAACAATCAATAAATAAGTCACCACTAATTGTCTGGCCATTATCTAATACCAAGCTGTCGATAAAACCGTCGGTGTCACGCAAACATACATCTTCCATTTTGGCCTCAATGCGTTTAACACCGCGGCCCTCTGCAAGCTTTCTTAAATATTTAGCGTAAAGGGTTGCGTCGAAATGAAAGGCATAAGCAATTTTCGATAAGGGCGAGTTTCCTCTATTTTCAGGGCGCATAAACTTGCCTTGTTTAGCGGCAACTGCGGCGAGAGAATAGGCATCGAGATCGTGCGCTTGGCCTTGCTGAAACATCTTCAACCAGTAGTGGTGAAATTGAATGGCGTCCATATCAGTACCGAAGCTGCCAAAGGGATGCATATATGCATGGCCTTTTTGCTTCCAGTTCGCAAACTCTATACCTAATTTAAATGTCGCCTGGGTTTCGCGAACAAATTCGTTTTCGTCTATCCCCAAAATGCTATTGAACAGTGCTATTTGAGGAATGGTTGCCTCGCCAACCGACACTGTACCTATACTCTGAGACTCAATGAGTACTATTTCGGCGTATTGGTTCTTAAGCACTGTGGCTAGGGCAGCGGCAGTCATCCACCCTGCACTACCACCTCCTAAAATAACGACTTTATTTACTGCTCGCATACTAAATCCTGTTCAATCGTTTTTTGTTAAATCTGCGGCAACTGCACAGCGGTTTGCTTAATTAGTTGACGGAGTTTATCTAGCCGCGACACTAACTCAGAGATATCCCAAATATAGCTTAAAGGGTCTGCGTTTTGCGGATAACGTTCAAATGCCAACAGGGTATTCTCAAGCAAACCTGAATCTGCGGGATAGTGCTCAAACTGGGGTAACACACCAGTATCAACATAAAAGTTAACAAGATAACTAAGATCTTCGTTAACCAATTGGGAGGTCGCTAATTGCCAAAACTCAGTGTTATCTTTGTTGCACAAATACATTGGCAATACCGCCATGTCACGCCAGTACTTATAGCGCTGGGCTGACATACGACAGAAATATTTTACCGCTGTTTCCGAAAGCCTTGCGCCACTTAATAGTGGCCAAAGGGAAGCAAGTTGTTGTGTTCTGTACCCTAACCCGCCGTCATCCAACAATTGGTGCACACCGGTTTCAAATAAGTAAATAGTCGAACCATCAGGTTGCCATGTGTCACTCGCTAACTTAGCCATTGAAAATTGTCGACTGCTATTGCTCGATTCACTTTCAATAGGTACGTCGCTACCGTCAAAACTCTCAGAACTAAACCTTCGGGAATAGCATTTGTTCTGCAAGTATTGGCGCTCAATATAACCATTGTCTAAGCACTCCAATACATTGCTCAAACTAGCTTCTTTAGGGGTGTGTTCAATAATCTTTATGGTGTCTATCGGCAAGCTATCACTTGAATCATCACTTGCGCACAAGCGACAATCTAAAGTCACCATACTAAGGCTAGCTTTATCATTAGATTCTGGGTTCGACGAGTCTAACTCCAACACCTTGCCGTGGGTTACTGCGACTTGCTTAAGCAAGGAACATAGAGACTTAGCGTTAACTCGAAGCCCATACTCTAAACTGGAGAGAATTGATCGTGGATCTGCACTTGGCCTAGTAAAGGTGTTATTCGCTGCACACATAGTATTGAGCGAAAACGCTTCCAAATTCCACTGGCCGTCGCGCTTTTCATTGCGTAAGCGAGTGAGATAATGAACAAAACCTACCCCGTTGAGCGGTACTCCCGACTTTGCAAGCCCAGCAAGTGACGATTGGCCTTTGTTGCTCCAACCAATGTATTGATTGGCGAGAAATGGCGTTGCGTTAGCCTGTTCAATAAGCACTTTTTCGGTTATACCAAGGTCTTGCAGTGCCAAGAGTACATCTGCTTGTAATGTGAGGCTTCCGTGGCTCAATGTGTAGTGTTTGCTAGTAGCATGGCTCACCGATATTTCTGTGTCTCTAAGGGCAAACGCAGCCATTGCCGAAGTAAACCATCCACCAAGAGCACTGTGCTCATCGCTGATCACCTTTATTTGTTTAAGCTCGGCGTTAATGTGTATTTCGCTCATATTAACTACGTCCATATAAGCTAAAGTTAGCCGGTCGATTTAGCTGAGACGCCGTAGGATTGTTTTGTTCAGTCTCGTGTAACATAGACACAATGTGTTCATGGGTTGGCATGTGAGTAACACACTGTTGAATATTTAATTTTAACGAACTCATGTATTTTTCAGCATGGGCTAGCGTAGCCTTGTTTACACGCACATCACCCATTGCTGGCGTTACGCCCTGACCGTGGTACACCGCTAACCAAGAGGGTGTTAGAAACAGTCCGTATTTGTAGTCTTCAATGACGCCTATCTCTTTATAGAGTTGCATTTTCTCGGCAAGACTTTGCGGAATATCCAAATGTTTGCAAAAAGACCAAAATGGGGTGTCTTCCCTTTGCGTCGCGTGATAATGAAGGATGAGAAAATCACGGATCTTGTCCATTTCATTGCTAAAATAGCGATTATACTCGCTACGCTTAGCCGCAAGATTCTCCCGCTGTGGTAACAACTCAATCAACTTCATGATAGCCGCTTGAATAAGATAAATACTGGTAGACTCTAAAGGTTCTAAAAAGCCACTAGAAAGCCCTATGGCAACACAGTTTTTAACCCAGCTCGATTGGCGCTTGCCCGTAGTAAATCTCAATCGGTTCGGTTCCGAACTTGGTTTACCGGGTAAATTATCAAATAGCGTTTTTAACGCAGTGTCGTCGCTTATGTATTGGCTTGAATACACATAACCGTTACCCATTCTGTGCTTTAATGGAATTTGCCACTGCCAACCTGCTTCTCTCGCAATCGCTTTGGTGAAGGGTAACGGCTTTCCATTGTGTTCACTTTGCACAGCAATAGCTCGGTCGCAAGGCAACCAATGAGACCAATCTTCATAGCCAGCGTGTAAACACTGCTCTATTAAACGCCCTCTGAACCCTGAACAATCGACAAAAAAATCGCCGTTGATAACGCCTCCGTTATCTAGCTTTAGTGATGCTACTGAGCCATCACTCTTGCGCATAGCCACACTTTCAACTTTGCCCTCAACTCTGTTAACACCGCGTTGCTCTGAGAATCCACGTAAGTACTTTGCGTATAAACCAGCATCAATGTGATAAGCGTAAGAATAAGTCGATGTTAGTAGGTTTGGCTCTGTTGTCGGAAAGGCGAATTTACTTTGTTTGCAGGCCATCACGGGTAGCGAGTAATCATCAAGATTTAGCGCTGAGTTTCGCTTTTGCGCCTGATAAAAATAATGTTGGAAGCTAACGTTATTGAGTGGCTCACCGTAATCACCAAACGGATGAATATACGCATCGCCAATGTTTCCCCAATTGGAAAACTCAATACCGGCTTTAATGGTAGCGTTTGTCGCTCTTATGAACTCGCCTTCATCAATACCTAATCGCTGATTGAAAAAACGTAAATGGGGTAAGGTTGCTTCTCCCACTCCGACAGTACCAATGGCATCTGATTCCACGAGCGTAACTGTAAAAAGGTTAGGATTAAGAAGTTTAGAAAGCGCAGCAGCCGTCATCCAGCCAGCAGTACCGCCGCCTAAAATGACAAGTCGTTTAATTTGGTGGGTAGGCGCTTTAAACACGCATTACCTCGTTTAGGTATTTTTTCTTTACTATCATAGGGTAAAACATACAAAGCACAACAGCGGTGCCTACCCACAGGCAGACACCGCAAACACATCTAGTGCTTATAATTAGAACACACCTCGAACCACTAGACTGAAGCGTCGGTCATTAACGAACGCGCCTCGAAGTCTACGGTTACCGTCCTGATCCACTTGCATTGCTGTACGCGTAACTTCGTCAGTAAGATTAGTACCCTGAATACCTACTTTAATATTATCAGTAACATCATAGAATACCGATGCATCAAGGAACCCAATGGCTTCATTAAAGATAGGTAATTGAGTAATAACATCTTGAGTAGTCAACAAGTACGCAGACCGCCAGTTATAGGCCATACGCGCATTCCAACTATCTTTCTCGTACATTAACACTAAGTTGTAGTTATCTTCAGATAAACCTTCTAACGGTAGTCCTTCAAAAGCAAAGTTCGCATTGGCAGTGGTATCAGGGTTATCCGCTGATAATCCCGCGTTGGGAGAACCTTCCTCGTCTACATAGGTGTAGTTAGCTTGAATACCTATGCCATCAAAAGGGGCTGGTAGCATATCGAAGAATTGCTGATAGGCAATCTCGAAGCCTTGCACGGAACCTTCGTCACCGTTCAATGCAGACGCTACCTCTACTTCTTGAGTAGAACCATTGTTAGTAAATGACTCGGTTCTGGTACCACTAATAAAGTAGTTTTCTAAATCTTTATAGAAATACGAGAAGGTCAATGAGCCAACAGGCGCGAAGTACCATTCCAACGTAAGGTCGTAATTAACCGCTTCCATGGGTTTAAGGTAGGGGTTGCCCGAATTAGCGGTATAACGACCAATCGTTGATGAAATGAGATCAGGCTGACCGTCGCCGTTGTTGTCATCACCGACTACGTTAATTCTGTCTTGTTCTTGAATAGCAACGTAATTTCTCATTAGTCCCAATTGGGGCAATGCGATAGTTTCAGCTACACCAAACCTCATGAGTACTTCATCTGTTATGTTGAGCTTAAAGTTGAAGCTTGGAAGTAGTGTATTGTAATCACTTGACGCTACCAACGAACGAGACCCGGCATCACCAAAGGCTTTTTGGTCATCTGGCAAGTAATTCTCTTGTTCAGTAGGATCATTCGGATCATCAGGTACGTTATCGGGGAATACAATGAAACCAGCTGTGTCGTTTTCTATGTTGACATAGCGCAGACCAAAGTTACCCGAGTAGTCCATATCGCCCCACTCACCTTCGAAATTAGCTTTAATATAAAAGGCAGTATTAACTTCGTCGGTTTGGTTAATTTCGTTGTCGATAAAGTCAGAACCGTCAGCATTGCGCGCCGACAGTGGTGTCCAGCCATTTGCAACGGGCCCCAGCGCGGTTGCTGCATTTCTGTAGTTTTCAGCCAATGACATCGCTGGGAACAAGAAAGCATTACCTCCATCAACGTTTAATACACCGCCACGAGCAAAGTTATCAAAGCTTACTTCTTCGTGTGGTACTTGCGATCCCGCTGCGGAGTCAAACCAAGCGATATCTCCCGTCCATGCTTCTGACAATACCCCCCAGTTATAGGTAGATTGACGTGTGGTTTGTTCACGTTTGGCATAACGAGCACCAAACTGCACCGACGTTAACGGACCTTCATCAAAGATATATTTTGTATCAAAGCGCGTTGCAAATTCTTCACCTTCATTAACCGCAATGTGATCCATCGCACTTCTGAAGTATGACCTACTAGGGTCAGTGAAGTGGTTGTTGTTTCGGTCAAAATCAGCCTGGCCATTGTAGGTAGGCGCATAGAAATCAATGGTAGGCGTTCCTGTGCCAGTCACGTCCAAGCCAACAACTGCATCTGTTGCTCCCATAATCGAGAAATCTATAACGTCATTGGTACCTTCAACGTATTGCAAATCAAGATTGAACGCCCAAGAATCATTAGGCGTATACTGAACGTTAAAGCTTAGATCTTCTACCGTCGATTCGTTATCTCTGAAACGCGACTGTAGCACATGGTTCATACCGAAAATGCCGCCCGGCGTGCGTTCGCCTTCGTTACCACGCCAGCCTTCATTTGATGTCATGATACCTTGTTCAAAGTAACCGTTTGAATCATACGCAAACTCAGTACCGTCGATTGGGATCAGGCCATCTTGCGCATCGCCATCGTCCATTTCTACCGCATTTTCCGTCCACGCTAATTGAGAATCACTGCGAATGTATTCACCGGTAGCTAAGATAGTGCGGTCTGGATTTTGCCATTGCACAACCGCAGCAAAGCCTTGACGAGTTCGGTCATCTTTTTTACGGGTTAGTCGTGCACCTTCAGGAATAAGATAATCATTGCCAGCTTGTGGCCAATATTGCCCCACCATAGCACCGTCTGATTGCGCTTTGAGTTCTGAATGTGACGCGTTTAATAATAGACCCCACTTACCACTGTCGTTTTCAAACACATTACTGTAAAGTGCTGAAAATGTTGGTGTGGTTTCTTCTATAAAGTCGGCGTAAGTTGCATCCGCAGAAAAAGCAATCATTTGACCATCGGTGTCAAATGGCTTTCTGGTAATAAGATTTACCGTACCTGCAATACCACCTTCAATCATATCGGCAGTACTGTTTTTGAATACCTGAACTGAACCCATCAGTTCTGGGGGAACGTCTTGGAAGCTCAATCCACGTCCAGAGTCAGCAGTAAAGCTATCACGACCATTAAATTCACTGCGGACATGAGTTAAACCGCGAATAACAACACCGCTACCTTCTGTGCCAAAGTGATCTGGGTCGTTTGGTGCTGCAAAACGCCCCATGGTTATCCCTGGTAAACGAGAAATCGCTTCAAGTACTGAACGGTCAGGAAAGCCGCCAATATCAGAAGCATCAAGTGCATCGACCACGGTTTCACTGAAACGCTTAATATTCTGCGCGTTAAATAGATCTGCTCGTGTTCCACGAACGTCTATTACCTCCACCGCGTCTTCCTCGGTATCAGCTTCTGTGTCCTGTGCGTAAGCGTGTCCTGCTGTTAGTCCCAAAACGGCAGACGCAAGCACTGAGTATTTGAATCGCTTGTTACTTGGTAGCAATAATTGCTTTTCGGTTTTCATACGAACCCTCTTGTTTTTTTGTGTTAATTCGGCCCGTATGGGCACTATTAACAATAGGTTTCGGTGCTTTCACACCGAACGTGTTTAAATCCTTCTTTGCACCATTTCTTTTACACAATAATCAACAGCTCGAACGGTTAACGCCATAAAAGTGAGCGAGGGATTAACCGTAGCCGTAGAACAATACGAAGCTCCGTCGGTGACGAATAAATTGGGGATATCATGGGTCTGATTGAATCCGTTAAGCACCGAGTTTTTCTTGTCGCGCCCCATTCTTGCGGTACCCAATTCGTGAATAGCCTGTCCGGGTACACCGTCATAAATCGACACATTACTTTGAATATTTTGTGCACCCACGGTTTTTAGCATCGCTTCACATTCTTGAGCGCAATCTTCCATCATCAAACGTTCATTGTCTGACCAGGTAATATTAAAATGGAGTTGAGGTATGCCCCATTTGTCTTTCTTAGTGGGATGTAATGCCACCTGGTTTTCAAAGCGAGGTAACATCTCACCTTGCGCATACATGCCAAAATACCAATCACCAGGTTTGGTAAGGCTATCTTTAAAATCAGCGCCTATCCCTTTTCTGTATTGACCCGACTTCCAATTGCCACGAGATGCGCTCCCGCCCATGGCGTAACCACGCACGTAGTGCTTTTTGTAACGACTTGGTTCATATTGAAAGTTAGGAATGTATATCCCTGTTGGGCGACGGCCTGAATAATATTCATCGTCAAAACCCTCTACTAAACCACCTGCTGAGGCGTTGTAGTTATGGTCCATCAGATAATGGCCAAGCACACCGGAAGAATTAGCAATTCCATTGGGAAAGCGTTTCGACACTGAATTCAACATGATTTGTGTTGTACCTATGGTAGATGCACACAAAAACACAACAGACGCAAAATATTCCCGCTCGGTGAGGTCCTCGCTGTCAATGACTCGAACGCCCTTAACACGGTTGGTTACCTCATCATAAATCAAGCTGTGAACCACACTGTCAGTAGCTATGGTTAACTTACCTGTCGCCATAGCAAAGGGAAGCGTTGAACTTTGCGTAGAAAAATAGGCACCGAAAGAACAACCTTTCTGACACTCATTCCTGGCCTGACAAGAAATTCTTCCATGAGACATATGCTCTGGTGTAGCTTGAGACAAATGAGCGCAGCGCCCCATGATCATAGGACGATCAGGATAGTGATGAGCAAACTTGTCAGCCACATGCTTTTCAACCGAATTCATTTCAAATGGCGGCAAACTGTCACTGTCTGGAAGTTGAACTAGCCCGTCTTTGTTTCCAGAAATACCCACGTGCTTTTCAACATATGAATACCACGGCGCTAAGTCGGCATATCGTATTGGCCAATCATTCCCATGTCCGTCAGCTTTGTTTGCGTTTAGGTCAAAGTCACTCATACGATACGACTGTCGATGCCACGTCAGCGACTTACCGCCAAGTTGATTACCACGAATCCAATTAAATTTGGTGCCTTCCTCATTGCTATATGGGTAATCTTTATCACTGCCAAAAAAGTGTTTGGTAGCATCGTTAAATGCATAGCAAGTTGACTGGACTGGATACTCTTCTTCCCTCAAAACATTAGAAACTTTAGTGCGTTCAGAGAATAACCATGGGCCTTTGCCTTCTGTGGGATAGTCTTTTCGATGCTCTACTTTTCTACCACGTTCAACCATTAACGTTTTGAATCCACGTTCAGTAAACTCTTTAGCAGCCCAGCCACCAGTAATCCCAGAACCTACAACAAGGACATCAAATTCTTCGCGGGTATTTTTATTAAACAGTTCACTCATAATCGATTCATACTCAGTAGTAATCCAAAGAACCCCAAGCTTTAGTTTCTGGCGTCACTGGAATTGAGCCTTTATAGCCGCCGGGAACCATTTGATAATTAAGCGCCTTGGTTGCGCCTGCCTCACTGGTAAAATAACCAAAAATAATAAGGCCTTTTAAAAATGAAAAATGATGAGCTGTGGTCTGATCAAAGCCCTTGTGATCTTCTAATGCCTCTAACATCTCTGTTTGCTGCTCTGAATTCAGAGCGATATATGGCTGCCCAGCAGTAGCGCGAGACACTTGATCTATTTGTGTAATGAGCTGTTGAACATTTCTTACTTCTGATAGCGAATGACAAGTAGACAATTGGTGAGCAATAAACTCGTGACAATTCACGTCAGCCGCACTTGGAGTATCCGTTCGTGGGATCACGGTTTCACAGATAGAGCGCAGTGTAAGTAACGCGTCTCTTGAAAATGCAGTGGAAGAATTATTGATAGTCGCCCCTTTCTCATAGAAAGCGGCCGCCGCTCCAATCGAAGTATTAGTAACAATACTCGCCGCACTAACACCAACAGCAGCACCAATGCGCTTTAATATCGTTCTTCTTAATTCAGAACTTACACTTTGTTTAGTAGTTAGTTTCACCATTTCTTCTCCTAAAAGACTGACTCATTGGTGTAAAACTCATTCGGCGCATCCTTGCTAACACGTTAAAAAACATCTAGTATTGGTAGCGGTTCCAATTTAACGCAATATTTACATACAAACAACTCAATCATGATTCACACTTGAACTTTTACCCGTGTATTTTTGATTGCGATAAAATGTTTTGTTAGTCACTTACTGTTAACAGAAACCGGAAATACTAATAAATTCGTCACTATTTCTTGAAAAATTAGCATTTTGTTAGCACTGCTTGCCTTAAACGTTTAACAAAAGCATATAAATATTTATTTAGTTGACTTCGTTTCTATAGCGAACAACTTCAGTTGTAAGTTAAAACTAAGCCGAAGAGCTTTGTAAACATTGTGTAATATTATTGCTAAGCGCATCCAAATTGCGTTATGACAAATTCGGTTATCTATGCAAGATAATCGGCGCATCACAAATACTTGCTAAAACAAGAAGGAGCACTAAATGGGTATTAGAAAACACAATAAAGGACAGTTAATGCTCGATGATATAAACGTTCAAACGCTTATTGGTATGTTTGATTTAGTGCCAAATACGCTTTTCTGGATAAAAGATGAACAATGTAGATTTATTCATGCAAATCAGGTATTTATCGAACATAGTGGAATGCGATGTATTTCTAGAGTTGTAGGAAGAACTGATTATGCTATTTCTCCGCCACATTTAGCGCGCCAATTCATCCTTGATGATCGCAAAGTGATGAATGGAGATATAGTAACTAACCGTATCGAACTGAACATGCTTTCGAGTGGCGAGTTCGGTTGGTATTCAACTTCAAAACGACCACTGCAAAATAGTGACGGTACTATAGTGGGCACCTATGGTTTTACCCATCACCTTGAGCAAACTTCACAAGCACTTTCGAGTATCGATGCAATAAGAGCCCCAGTAGAGTATGTCAGAGAGAATTTTCATAAAGACTTCACGGTAGAAGATTTAGCCCAAGTTTCTTTTCTCTCGGTTAGTGCACTTGAACGTAGATTTAAAAAGCACTTAGGTAAAACACCAAAGCAGTTCGTTAATGAAGTTCGGCTTGAAAACGCTCGGAGAATGCTAACAGATACAGCACTTCCTATTGTTGAAATTGCCTACCGTTGTGGTTTTTCAGAACATAGCTATTTCAGCCGACAATTTAAAAAAATGTTCGGTACCCTGCCCTCTGTATTAAGAGATCAAATGGTTAAACAGTCATCACGCCATGAATTACCGGCTACTCGAGAATCTTCTTTAGCGCAAAGCGTAATGCAAGAGACACTGAGTTAGATTTGTACAACGCCTAATTTGAAGTAAAAAAAATCCCGCAACTAGTGCGGGATTTTCTAAATATGGCGGAGAGAGAGGGATTCGAACCCCCGGAAGGTTTGACCCTTCGCCTGATTTCAAGTCAGGTGCATTCAGCCGGACTCTGCCATCTCTCCAAGAAGTGATGCGTATCTTAACGATATTTTTTTCACTGTAAAGTATTAATTTAACTTAAATAGACCGACTGCTTTATTATTGATCACCTTGACGAAAAACCCTGCATTTAGTCCAACTAACACACCATGCATCATTCTTTAGCGTGAGACCATTTCGCTAGCGCGATACCCCGAACGAAAATTTTGCGCTTTAGGTAAATGTCGAACTTAGATTCATCCAGTACGAAATGCCATTCTTATGAAGTACGAAGTTTAGTAAAGGGTTGCTGTAATATGAGTTCTTCAAACTTTAACAATGAAACGGCGCGACTAAATACAAACCCTTGAACTCTGTCACATCCAAACTCTGCAAGCAATTTTAAAGACTCATCATCTTCCACGCCTTCAGCAACAACTACAATGCCCAACGAGTGACAAATATCTATCAAGCTTTTCACTAACTTACTTTTGTTTTGGCTAGTGGTTAAGTCAACAACTAAACATTTGTCAAGTTTCAACACATCAATAGGTAAACTAGTCAAATAGCTAAATGCTGTGCCACCGGCGCCAAAATCATCGATGCTTATTTTTACGCCTAATAGTTTGAGTTTCCAAAGCACTGCCTGAACATGTTCAACATCTTCGCTGATAGAAGTCTCGGTAATTTCTAGTTCAATTTTATCTGCTTCAACATTGTACTCTGCCAGCAAGTTTTCTAAATTTTTAACAAAGTCTGTATTATAGAGTTGACGTGACGATACATTAATAGAAATGGACTTTAATTCAGGACTTTGTCGGATAAGTCTTGAGACCTCTCTCAGACCATTAGACAGCACCCAATCTCCAATTCTATTGATCTGACCATCGAGTTCTGCTAGCCGAATAAATTCGCCCGGTGATACCCAGCCTAGTTGAGAATGACACCATCTCAACAATATTTCAGCACTGTCAATTTCGTATGTCGCGAGTTTGACTTTCGGTTGTGCCACAATGCTAAACGCACCATTATCGAGTTCACTGGCAATAGTGTGCTTGATCTGCAATTCACGTTGTAATTGTTTTTGCAGACTCTCGTCTAATTGAATAGCTGGGTTAGTTACACTTGTTGTCGCTAAGGTGTCTTTAATTTGTTCAATCAACAACTGAGCGTCCGTATTGGCGTCACTGATATATGCACTGGCAAATCGTAACTCCACATGAGCTTCGTCACATGCTAGACGTGTCTCTTCAATCAGTGCAGGAACGAGTGAATTTAGCTCTACGTAACTATTTGATATGTTCTCCGTAGTAAATAATATGAGGCCAGGCTCTACACAGAACCACTTGGTGTCCCTTGGCAAAAGCGGTAGGGTTAATTGAACTGTCTTTGATTGCAATTCTTCACATGCTGATTGACCCAGCGTAAGTGCAATGCCGCCAATACCAACAAAATGTAATACGAAGACATTAATGCCTTCCTTGTCTGCGCTGGATCTATTGGCATAGAGTTTCATTTGACTGGAAAAATCAGTGGCTTTGTCATTTTCGGACAATCGTTGAATCCTGTCTTGCCATGTTGACGTTGTCGCCGATTGATAATGAGCGAGTGCCGCTTCAATGTTATTAACTAGTTCGTCCGTATTCCATGGTTTTTTGACAAACCGCAACATCTTTCTATCGTTGAGTAAATTAATTACGCGTTCATAGTCAGCTTGTCCACTGAGCATAATCGACACTACATCAGGGTACAAAGCGCGAACTTGCTCAATCAGTTCAGCTCCGGTCATTTTTGGCATTTTATGGTCAGTTAATAATACCTGTATGGTGTTTTTCTCTAAAATGTTTAATGCGTCTTGGGCACTTGATGCAGTAAATACCTGCCAATTGAGATGGCGTAAACTCCGTCTCAAAGCACTGAGTATGTTTGGTTCGTCATCGACCAGTAAAAGGTTGATATTAGAATTTGCAAACGTTGTTTTTCCATTAAACACCTCCAAACCTGATGACATAATGAGTTCCTCACGTGTTACGAGTTAAAATGAGTTAGGCAATTTAATGCGAAATCGTTGCGTATCTTGCTTTTCAATAGGCGATGACGCCCTGTCATAGCTGCTGCCAAGCCTTAGTTTTCTGAGAATGAATATCGCCACTTGTGTTGTATGTAGGCATATAAATTGATTCACCAAAATCGATATCCATGCAGCGTTTCTCAATAGATAACTTGCGAGATAAGCGCAATGAGTGGTGTTTAAATACCATTTCCCTAAGGTTACATTTTGCGCTTTTACACCTATTGTAATAGGCCACTCGCGGAAAGAATTCAACTTTAAAGTTACCATTTTAATACACATATACCACCTGGATTAAGGCCAATTCATCAATTGTCTAAAATACATTATCTAATGACTCTAAACAGACACTACTCACCTATAAATTGTTTGCGCCTCGGCGCTATCGATGTTCTAAAGTTTGCTTGTAATCTTTAACCAAAATGGTCAGCGTTTAAATGATTTCAGGTACCATATCTATGACAATCTATGGCGTAAAATACACCAATGTCACATATGTCACAATATAGACAAATGTCTTATTTGCTACATATTACAGTATGTCGTAAAGTGACTATAAGGTTGCTAAATTACTATGGAAAAATATATGACCGGTTCTAGTATTCAATCATTGACCTCTGGCGAGATTGCCAAATACTGCGGAGTAACGCTCAGAACCGTCATCCGTTGGTTAGACACTGGTAAGTTAAAGGGATATAAGTTACCGGGGCGTGGCAACAATCGTATTTTGCTTGAAGATTTTCTAGCATTCCTTGACCAGCATGGCATGCCGATACCAGATGAACTGACTCCTACCCCTTCTAAACTTGTGCTAATAGTTGATGATGAGCTATCAATGGCAAAATCAATTCAACGAGTCGCACGAAAAGCAAATTTAGATAGTGTCATAGCAAATGATGGCTTTCAGGCTGGCCTACTTTTGAGCGCAAAAAATCCTGTAGCGATGACGTTGGATTTAAGCATGCCGGGAATGAATGGTTTTGATGTAATAAAACGTACGCGAGAACAAGCGGATTTTTCCAACACAAAAATATTGGTGATTTCTGCATTAGGGCACAGCGAACTCAACCGTGCCATTGAACTAGGTGCAGATCATGCGATGAACAAACCCTTTGACCCTGAGCAGTTACTTGTAACCTTGGAAAGCATGACTCGCTCAGACCCAAAGTGACTTTGATAGGTTGTATTTCAACTTCTATTATTTAAGCGGAGGTGATTTATGTTCAAAATTAAGTTCAAAATAGTACTAATCGGTGTATTTACACTCTTGTGTTCAGCGCCAATCAACGCAGAAAAACTTGTTTTTGGAGTCGTCCCGCAGCAGTCTGCAAAAAAGCTCGCACAAACTTGGTCTCCGGTGTTGGCATACGTCAGTGAACACAGTGGCATAGATATCGTTTTCGCAACGGCAAAAGATATTCCTACTTTTGAACATCGTGTAATGAATGGCGAGTATGACATTGCCTACATGAATCCGTTTCACTATGTAGTCTATCATGAATTAGCTGGTTATGAAGCGCTGGCCAAACAACGTAATAAGTCTATTCAGGGGATTTTAGTAGCCCATAAAGACAGTGCAATTGAGGAGTTAGCGCAATTTTCAGAGCAAACCATTGCATTTCCTGCACCCGCTGCCTTTGCAGCAACTCTGATTCCACAAGCGATGCTAGAAGCCGAAGGCATTGATTTTTCTTCACGTTACGTCTCGTCGCACGATTCTGTTTATTTGAATGTAGCACATGGGTTTGCCGCTTTAGGCGGTGGCGTAAAACGCACACTTCAAGCAACTGATGAGAGCGCCAAGGCACAATTGCGTATCATTTGGGAGAGCCCGGGTTACACATCGCACGCTATCGCGACATCTAACAAGGTAAATCAAGAAACACGCACTAAATTATTAGAGGCATTGCTGTCAATGAATGACAACCCTGAAGCGGCTGCGTTACTGAAAGCAATTAATTTCAAGGGATTTGTTGGTGCCGAAAATGCAGATTGGGATGATATCCGCGCGTTAAATATCGATCGCTCCATCGTTAACAAAGGAGGTTAACAATGCGCTTTTCTCTACGTTTAAAAACAATAGTCGGAACAGCAATTATCGAAGCAGCACTGTTAGTTGTACTTATTGTTACGGCCGTTGGTTATTTAGCTTCACTCGTAGATGAAAATTTGACTAAACGAGCGAGAACCACCGTCAACTTGTTTGCAACGACCACCAAAGACGCAGTACTGTCGTTTGATTTAGCTTCACTAGATACGTTCGCTGATGAGTTGATGAAAAACCCGGATATTACTTACGTACAAATTTGGGCAGCAAACCAGGCGTTGCTTACCGAGCGAGGTGACACATCAACCGCGACAGAAAGCGCAGTCGACACATCACTAAGTACAGTTAATGATGGTGTATTTGATGTGACAGCACCTATCGTAGAGAGCAACGTCGAATATGGGGCGGTAGCAATAGGTATCAGCATTGATGCAACGCAACAAGCAATTTCTAGAGTGAAAGTGTGGTCAATGTCTATCGCAGCATTTGAGCTGATCTTAGTTGCTGTATTTTCCTTTGGGCTCGGTACTTACTTAACCAATCAATTAAAAGGCTTGCAAAAAGGGGCTAGAAACGTTCGTAGTGCGCTAATCACTGGTGAATTCAGCAACACTCACGTAAAAGTTAGCGGGAATGATGAAGTCAGTGACGTTGCCAAATCTTTCAATAAATTGATTACTTCGTTAATGCAATCAATTGCGAAAACTAAAAAGCAACAGCAAGAACTTGAAAATTTGAACTTATCTTTGGATCAAAAAGTAGAAGAACGAACTGCCGAATTGTTGGCTAAAAATGAAGAATTAGTTGCTAAAAATCGCGAGATCAAAGAAGCACAACAACAGTTGTTACATGCAGAAAAAATGGCTTCTGTTGGTCAATTGGCAGCTGGCGTTGCGCATGAAATCAATAATCCTATCGGTTTTGTAATCAGTAATTTAAGTACACTAAATGATTACATCTCTGTGTACCGAACGATTGGCCAACTAGCTGTTGCATTAAGTGAAAGCGAACAAAGTCATCGCGACAATTTAATCACTCAATTATCGGAGCTGCTACAACGTGAAGACTTAGACTTCGTCAATCAAGATCTTGATGACTTGATGGAAGAGTCTAACGATGGTCTGAAGCGAGTAGCAGAGATTGTTAGTGGTTTGAAGTTGTTTTCTCGAGCCGATATAGACGCAAAGCAAATGTTTAACCTTAACGATTGTGTAAAGACTACCTTAAACATGGTCAGCAATGAGCTTAAATACCATTGTGAAGTAGAAACACAATTGTCTGCTTTGCCTGAAGTACCCGTAAATGTTGGTCAAATCACTCAGGTGCTTACTAATCTAATGATCAATGCTGGCCATGCAATTCAAGCAACCAATACATTCGGCAAAATTTTAGTATCGAGCTATGTGAAAAACAAATTCATTCATATTGATGTTGCCGACAATGGTGCGGGTATTACCAAAGACGACATAAAAAAATCTTCAATCCGTTCTTTACAACTAAGGCTGAAGGGCAAGGTACTGGGCTAGGTTTATCGATTTCACTAGGGATCATGGCTGATCACGGTGGTCAGATTGAAGTAGAGAGCAAAATCGGAAAAGGTACAACATTTAGTTTAATTATTCCTATTGGTATGGAAAATAAAATTGGTAATCAGGAGATACAAGATGCAGTCTAATTCACCGATTGAACAGCCAGTCGTGCTATTTGTTGATGACGAAATTAACATTTTAAAATCAGTCAAACGTGCACTTTACAAGTTGGATATTACTCTACTTTTCGCAGATAGCGCTGAAAAGGCAATGCAGTTTATTAGTAAACAGAATGTGGATGTTATTGTAACTGATATGAAAATGCCTAATACCAATGGCGCTGAGCTTTTGAAGAAAGTTGAGTCATCAAAAAAGGACATTTTTCGCGTAGTTATGACGGGATATGCTGATGTTGAATCAATTATGTCGGCAGTGAATGAAGGTAAAGCTCACAGAATTCTGCAAAAACCTTGGGATAACCAAGAGCTAGTCGCTGTTATTGAGGAAGGGACAGAACGCTCTAGATTACGCAGAGAAAATGCGCACTTGCTAAGTATTACTCAAAGTCAAAATGACCTGCTCCAAGACGTGAATGACCAGCTAGAAAATCAGGTACTTATACGCACCAACCAAATTAAGAACGCTTTAAAACGTATTGGTCAACAAAAAAACGCGCTACAAAAAGTACTTTACAACGTTATTGTAACAAACCCCGACATTGATGGTGTTTTTGCCCGTAACGTCAGCAAGACTGCGGTAGCATTAGCTGAAGATATCAGTTTGAATTCAAAGCAAATCGAAGAATTGGAGTTTGCGGGGTTAATTTGTGAAATCGGTTTACTTGGGCTATCGCCCGAACTATTGCGGCGGCATTTTGAAGGCCTGAAATATGAAGAGCAGCAGCGTTATTTAAGTCAGGTAGATTTGGCACGGTTGATCTTGGCCCCTATTGCTGAACTGCAGCCTGCCACACATATTGTTACACGGCAGTTTTTATCCTTACGGGAAAACCCTGATTTATCTGAAGAGACAAAAATATTGGCAATTTGTCGAGATTACTGGCGCTATCGACTGGGTCGCATATCGGGTGGTGAGATGAGCCATACTAATGCATGCGCGGAACTCAGGAAACTGATGGGAATAAAGTATGACGAGAGAATATTGAATTTATTAGTGTCTTCTAAAGAAGCACAGAATACGCATACTGAGAGTCATTCAGTGAGTGTGAGCGCACTTAAAGAAGGTATGACATTGAAAGATGATATTTTCAATCAATCGCATATCCTACTGTTGCCAAAAGGTCACGTATTTACAGCGCAAAGTATTGCGTCGCTACAGCAGTTTGAAAAAGGTAGTGAAACAAAATTATCAGTCGTTGTTATTGCTGCGAAATACGAGGGTTCTAAAAACGACCAACAAAATTCTTAGAGCCAAAAAGATAACGCAGCTGTCGTAGATACTAGGGCATAACTCATTGTGTTTCATCGTCTAACAAAAATCGTAGACTAAATGTTGTTCCTTTGTTGATTTCTGAATCTACTTTCACGTCAACATTGTGTGCTTCAAGGATCGCGTAGGAAATGGAAAGGCCAAGTCCTGTGCCCTCTCCTACGGGTTTGGTCGTATAAAAAGGCGTAAACAATTGATTAAGTGTATGTTCGTCCATGCCAACACCTGTGTCTGACACTTTGACAATAAAAAAATCTTCGTGTCGCTCTTCGGTAATACTTAGTGTGCCGCCTTCCGGCATGGCCTGAGTAGCATTAACAAAAAAATTGATAAACACCTGTTGCAATTGACCAGGGTTACCTTTAATAGTCGGCAAATCTGTTAATTCATTGGTTAAGTTGTAGTCATATTTGATTGAATTCCAAGCAATTTTGAGCGATTGCTCTACCACCTCGTTTATTTTGACCGGAATAAACTCTTCATCATTACCACTATGCGTAAATGTTTTCAATCCACTCACAATTTCAGACACTCGCCCGATACCGTCCAAATTTGAATCTATCAAGTCATCTACATCTTCAAAAATATAATCAATGTCCAATGTTTTTTTAAGTAACTGGTGAAAACTATCATCAGCGGATTTCGAAGATATCGCCACGCCGATTTTTTCAGAATAGCTAAGAAGATTATTAATGTAATGCTTTAACGTTTGAAGATTTGATTGGATAAACCCAATTGGATTATTTATTTCGTGGGCTACTCCAGCTGCTAGTTGCCCCAAAGAAGCCATTTTTTCAGACTGAATTAGTTGTTTTCGCGTACTCTCTAAATTAGCAATGGTTTCTTGCAATGTCTGATTACGTTTTAGAATTTTAGCTTCATTTGTCCGTCGGTTTAAGCCTGTTTTAAGTTGCGCGAGCGCAGTATCCAGCACGTATAGATATTCTTCATCAATACTGTCTTGATAATATGGTACCACTAACCAAATAACTTCATCCTTTTTAACGGAAACTGTCGTCGAAAGTAACCAACGAATTTCAGGAAAACTTTCATGCTCAAAAGCATTAATAAACCAGCCTTGCGACACATTTTCGACGTCGATATCGATATCGATATAATCAAATAGTTGATTGTACAAACTAGACGCGCAATTCTCGTCGACATCTTGTGAAGTAAATTGCCCTCTTAGTCGCTTATCACTCTTAGACACATAAATATAGAAACCATATTTAGACACTACAAATTCAGAAATCAGTCTTAAGGTATTGTTAAAAAGAACGTCTATAGAAGTATTTAAAGATATTTCAGAAGAAACATCATTAAGAAACTTAAGCTCGGTTTGATTACGCTCCGCTTTAAGCAAAGAAGACTGTAATTCAATGTTCTTATGGTAAATATCTAACGAATATTGCTCTAATTGCTTTTCGGCGAGTTCTCGTGCCCGCTTTTCTCTTGATACCTTGTTCATTAACGCCGAAACTAGCGCGTCTTTATCTTCCTTCAAACTAGGCGTCCTTTTTTACAACCTCTAAAACACATGATGGATCACAATTGTGAACACATTGCTGATGGCGTACCTCCATGGGATGCGACATATAGTCACCTAACCCTAGAATTATACCCTCACAAAATCTGCACAAATGACGAGGGGATATATATTCTAGAGTTAAACTAGCCTCAGTTTCAGCGATAAATTTGAACTCAGGTAATATTGCATCTGCGTTTAGCTTTTTGACCTCTACGTGAATAACATCTTGTACCCGTCGCAAAAACTGAAGCGGGTCACCTTCGGCTTTGTTTCCCGGAGGCGCAATAGCGTGAAGTTTTTCAAACAGCCATCTTCCAAACAACACTTGTGCATCAGAGCTATCGATCCCCTTAGTCTCACACACATAGGAAAGCAACGACAAAAATTCGTCATCTGGGTAAGTTTCCACCGTGGTGTACGCTCCTTCGCTTGGTGGTTTAACAGCATCGAGTACTTCATCCCAAAATAGAAGGCCAAATTTCTCTTCAATAAAATCAGCAAACTGAACAAATACAACACCTTTCATAAAATCAGTACCTAAGTTAAATCATAAAATATCCAGCGCCAAAACGTTATCTTGTTCACTAAGTAAATTTTTGATTGGGAAATATTTATCTTTGAATAGTGTAGAACATTAAATGAAGTAAATCTGCTTCTTTAAAAGCGAGTTGGATGGAAGCCTAATATTAACTTATGAAACTGGAGAATAATGATATAACGAAAGAAAGCAAAAAGCCCACACTAAAATGTGTGGGCTTTCTTGAATGTGGCGGAGAGAGAGGGATTCGAACCCCCGGAAGGTTTGACCCTTCGCCTGATTTCAAGTCAGGTGCATTCAGCCGGACTCTGCCATCTCTCCGAGAAGTGACGCGTATCTTAATGATATTTTTATGACTGTAAAGTAAAAAATTCACATTTTGTTTCAAGTGAACATAAATCCATCAAACACTGTATTTATAAGCATTTATTGGTAATTTTTCTTTACCTAAACCGATTTTCATCTGAAACTACTTGAAAATTGGAACTAAAACCCATAGAACTGAATCTAACCTATGTGTTTTAACTTTGTGATCATAGACTCAGTCCTTTCGGAGGGATAAAAAATGGATCAACGAACGATGTATACCAGTGCATCACAACCTTCTGTGCTGCAAACTAATAAGGTATTGAAAAATACTTACATGCTACTCGCCATGACGTTGGCATTCAGCGCTGTGTGTGCTGGCATTGCAATGGTGGTTGGTATTTCTCCGCTTGCGTCATTAGGTATGACAATTGGCGCATTCATTACACTTTTTGTTGTACAGAAAAAAGCTGAATCAGCCTCTGGAATCTATTGGGTGTTCCTGTTCACTGGTTTGATGGGCGCTTCATTGGGTTACACGCTTAACTTCTATTTAGGTGTTGCAGGCCCAGGTCTTATCATGGAAGCGTTAGGTGCTACTGCCCTTGTGTTCTTTGCACTTTCTGGTTATGCGTTAACTACTAAGAAAGACTTTTCTTTCATGGGTGGTTTCTTAGTGGTAGGCCTAGTGGTAGTTCTTGTTGCTGCTATCGCCAACATTTTCTTTGCAGTGCCAGCGGTAAGCTTAGCCATTAGCGCAGCTATCGTGTTCATTATGTCTGGTTTCATTTTGTTTGATACTAGCCGTATTATCCACGGTGGCGAAACTAACTATATTCGCGCAACTGTTTCACTGTACTTGAACATCTACAACTTGTTCACGTCAATCCTACACCTGTTAGGTGCGTTTGG
>Ga0256829_1000776_pt1:12500-29090 | contig 29090 bp, 23 predicted proteins | sample 131447metaG_FD_185979 | JGI IMG/M metagenome (GOLD analysis project Ga0256829, IMG submission 185979) | Hydrothermal vent microbial communities from Lau Basin, Pacific Ocean - 131-447 | ecosystem: Environmental > Aquatic > Marine > Hydrothermal vents | place: Pacific Ocean: Lau Basin... | reverse complement strand
CTCGGTGAAATGAAAAAGATGGGCATGAAGATATCCATTGACGATTTCGGCACCGGTTATTCCAGCATGGCCTACCTCAAACACTTTCCGATCGATGTGCTTAAGGTCGATCGTTCTTTCATTATGGATTTACCCGGTGACAGGCAGGAGGCCACCATCACCTCGGCCATCATCAAACTGGCGCATGCGCTCGATCTGACCGTGGTTGCCGAAGGGGTGGAAAATGCCGAACAACTCCACTTTCTCAAGCAACTGCACTGCAACCAGATTCAGGGTTATCTGTTCAGTCCGCCGGTTCCCAATGAGAAGGCGGTGCTATTCATCGACACCCCTTTCACGCTCGGCAAGCACGCTTGAGCCGTATCAGTATTTCTGCAGTGAACCATCCACATCATCAATCCAGCGCAAAATGCCACCAGCCAGGTTTTTGACATTATCATAGCCCTTGCCTTGCAGGAATTCGACTGCCTGCGCCGAACGCCCGCCCATTTTACAATGCACCACCACCGGCTGATTCTTCGGCACTTCAGCAAAGCGTAGCGCCAGTTCACCCAGTGGAATCTTGAGCGTGCCAGCAATGGCGCAAATAGCGATCTCATGTGGTTCGCGCACATCGAGCACATACAGATCCGGATCAGCCTCCATCATGGCTTTCAGCTGCGCCGGGGTAATATCATCATCTGCCAGCGCTTTTTCCTCTGTTTGCGTTTCAGTCGGTGGCAGACCACAGAACTGTTCGTATTCAACCACATCGCCAATGCTCGGCTTATCGCCGCAGGCCGGGCAGGCCGGATCGCGGCGCAGTTTCACCTCGCGGAATGTCATCGCCATCGCATCGTACAACAACAGGCGGCCGGAAAGCGTTGTTCCCTGCCCAAGAATGATTTTCACCGCTTCGGTAGCCTGAATCACGCCGATGACGCCCGGCAACACGCCCAGCACGCCGCCTTCAGCGCATGAGGGCACCAGTCCCGGCGGTGGCGGTTCAGGGTACAGACAGCGATAGCACGGCCCGCGTTTGTCTCCCTCACCAAAATTGAATACGGTGGCTTGCCCTTCGAATTGAAATATCGAAGCGTAAATCAGCGGTTTATCTTCCAGCACACAGGCATCATTGATCAGATAGCGGGTCGGAAAATTATCCGTGCCATCCACCACTAGATCATACTGGCTAACGATTTCGCGCACATTATCGCGCCGGATACCATCGCCATGCAGGGTGACCTTCAGGTGCGGATTGATGCCGAGCAGCGTATCGCGGGCGCTCTCTACTTTGGGTCTGCCGATATCAGCCGTAGAGTGGACAATCTGGCGCTGCAAATTGGAGTCATCGACCACATCAAAATCCACCAGTCCGATGACGCCAACGCCGGCAGCGGACAAATAGAGCGAAATCGGGCTGCCCAGCCCGCCCGTGCCGATGCACAGCACCCTGGCCAGCTTTAAATTCTCCTGACCTTCAAGGCCGACCTGCGGCAAAATAATATGCCGATTAAACCGCGCCAGTTCCGCCGCACTCAAAATTTCAGACATATGCTCTCCTGAATTTGTTTACCGCAAAGGACGCAAAGGTTCGCAAGGAAGGTCAAGATCGAATAAGAATAAGTGATCAGACGCTAATGCTTGCCCGACACTCCTGCTTAAATCATCGACTTTCCTTTGCGTACCTTTGCGTCCTTTGCGGTTCAATTTTTTAGAACCGTTTTTTCTATATCAGCCTGCCATAGATTTCTGCCACGCCTTCGGGTTGGCAGATCAGCAGGGTATCGCAGCCGGCCTTTAAGGCTGCTTCAGCCGCCGCTGGCACATCATCGCCGACACCCTTCATGCAGAGGTCATCGCTCCAGATGCGCCCGAAAAAACTCATCCGCTCGCGCAGCACATGGCGCACCCAAAACGGCGAAACTGTTGCCACATCCTTTACCGTATCATTATAAATGACGTGCGCAGTCATCACATGCTTCAATCCTGCAGCGATCAAACGTGCAAATGGTTCGGCTTCTGCCAGAATCGTCGCCAGCGGCGCATCCACTTGCGGTACGGCCACATGCGAATCGGCATTGGCGCGCCCGTGGCCCGGAAAATGTTTGCCGACCGCCGCAATGCCCGCATCATGCAGACCGCGCATACAGGCCGTCGCCAACGCTGTCACCTGTTCGACATTATCGCCAAAAGCGCGTTTGCCGATGATGCCATGACCGTCGGGATGGAACATATCCAGCACCGGCGCGCAGTTATGCGTAAAACCCAGCGTTTTCAATGCAGTCGCGGCGCAGAAGCTGTCCTGATATGCCGCCTGAATGGCTGTTCCCGCATTGCGTGCATACATGACGCCATAATCCGCTGCATGGCGACGATTATTGAACGGCGACCACGGCATGCGATTGACCCGACCACCCTCTTCATCAATCGCCGCCCATGTATCCTGGCCGGTGCAAATCCGTACATCGGACAGCAAGGCTTTCACCTGTTCCGGACTCCTGGTGTTGCGGGCAAACAGGATGACGCCCAAAGGCGGCTGCTCTGTAAGCCAGATGCGTTCCTGAGCTGTTAGAACCGGCCCTTTCAGCCCGATGATGAATTGCTTGTGCATAAATGCCTTAACCTCCGCAATTGTGATTGCAACTATCGAGCTGAAGGCTGTTGCAGTCAATTCCTCTGCAATGCTCAGCCAGGGCAATCGCATTACAAAGTAGCTTATAACTTGACTCTGTCCAGAAAAGTCCGTCATTTCCGAAGGTTTTATCGGAAATCCATAGATTGGATTGGATCCCCGACACAAACATTCGGGGATGACGTCATGGGTATGACTGGGAAACATGATAAAACTCAAACTATTTTAATGCGATTGCCCTAAATACGCAGCGGAGACATGGCCGGCTGGATGCAGTGTAGTTATGGAGAATTTTTCCTAGAGAGCCAGTGGAAAGGTGTTCCGGTCAAGCCAAGTTCACTTTTTCGGTCGCCTCGCCATATCAACCATGCGCGTGACTTCGATGCGGCATGGCCATCCGGCAATGCAATATGCAGTTGAAAAGGAGCATGGACGCCAGGCGCACCACCGCCGAAAGCCAGGTCGCCAAAGTCGATTGCATCCTTGTCCTGACTAAGCAGTACAGGAAAGCGAGCGAACCAGGCGTAAAAAGCCGTGCCTGGAAGCTGTTTCACATTTTTTACTGTGTGCATGGCGGGCAGTTGCTGCCACTGGATGTGGTCGGGAGCGGAAATTCGGGTGGAGAGCAGGGTGGTGATGAAAGCGTTATCAAATAACGGGGTAAGGCCGGGGAAGTCCGGTTTCAGATTGACGGCAGCGCGGTCATAGTAATCCGGGTATTCGGCAATCAGTTGCCAGTGAAAAGGGGAAAAGGCCATTGGCAGGGCGTGGTAGGCTATGGCATCGGGATGCGCCTGTCTGGTCAGTGCAATGGCTTGTTGCTGGTTGCTGTAGGCCAGCAGCAGATAGGCAAGGGCGAACACAAAGCTGATCATGCTCAATCGACGGGATCGGAAATCAAACGCAGCACAATATCGCTGTCCGGAGCCATGGCGAGCAGGATGATGAAGCATACCTGCTTGGCGGACAGCGGTTGTTTCGGGAAGGCGCGTGCCAGCACCGCGCCCGAAATCGCGTGGGTTAGCGGATCCACGCAGGCATACTGTTCAGCAGTTGTTGCCAGTTGGCTCCGGGCGTGATTTGGCCACCGCAGACATTGTGCGTTGCGCCGGTGACAGCAGCCAGCGTATTGGGTTCACCCAGTAGCGTTTGTCTGGCCAGCAGCGCAAAACTCACAGCCTCCACCGCTTGCGGCGGAATGCTCTCGCTATCGGTGGTGGCGACAGTGGCAGGAGCCAGTTGTTGAGCCAACAGCTCCATCAAATGCTGATTACGCACGCCGCCACCGCAACAGAGCCAGCGGGCAGGGGGAGAGGGCAGGAATCGCACGCTGTTGCAAATACTGTCAGTCGTGAAACGACATGCTGTTGCCATGCGATCTGCATCAGTGATATTCGGCCAGTTCAGAATCTGGTCGACGATATTCTCGCCGAACTGTTCACGCCCGGTCGATTTCGGCGGAGTCTGCTGTAAGAATGGATGCTGCATCAGTTTGTCCAGCAGTGCTTCGCTGACCGAACCACTGCCAGCCAGTTGTCCGTTTTCATCAAAGCTGTGTTCGCCGTGGCTGATTTTTCGCATCAGGGCATCCATGACCATATTGCCGGGGCCGGTGTCGAAACCGGTCACAGCGCCATCGGTTCCCAACCATGTGATATTGGCAATGCCGCCGATATTCAGCACAGCGATATTTTCCTGTTCAGAGCCAAAGAGTTGTTGATGGGCAAATGGCACAAGCGGAGCACCCTCGCCACCCGCCGCTAAATCGCGGCTGCGAAAATCGGACACAATGGTGATGCCGGTCAGTTCGGCCATGCTCGCAGCGCAACCGATTTGCAATGAGAATGGATATTGTGTGCCGGGTCGGTGCCGGATGGTTTGGCCGTGATTGCCAATGGCGGCGATATCGGAGCTTTGCAGTCCCGCCGCCTTGATGGCTGCGAGTGCGGCATCGGCATAAATATGGGCCAGCGCCTTATCCAGCCCGCCCATATTATCCACTTCGCCATAACCCGGTGCAGCCAGTCGTAATATAGCATCACGCAATTTTGCAGGCATAGGATATTCTGAAAAATGCAGCAGTTTCGGCTGCTCAGAACAGCGAACAATGGCCACATCTATGCCGTCGGCAGACGTGCCGGACATTATGCCGATGAATAGGGGAGAGGAGAGTATTGTCATATATGCGCCAGCCTATGTTATAGCCGGCTTTAGCGGCTGAATGATTTTATATTTCTGATCAATGATGGTGCGCATGCGATTGCCATTTCTTAAATGCAACAGGGCATTTGCCAGTGTCTGCAAACGTACGATCATTTCAGCAATTGTAGCGGCCAGCGAAAGCAGAACGGGTGTCACTGTGCTGGGTGGTTGAAATGCTTTTGTCATACTGACTTCACCAAACGATACTTCTGCATGCGGCTGTTGGGTTTATCGGGGATGGTGTATTCAATCTTTTTGTGTTCCAGCAGTTCCTTGATGACACGCTTGAATGCCCCGGTTTTGGACTCAAGACCGAGCGTAACCATCAACTCAGATGCAGATAACGCGCGGTCAGACAGTGCGTCCAATATAGCTTCTGACTGGGCCCCTGACTGGGCCCCTCCGCCATCCGTTGAAATCTTATGTGGTTTGGCCAGATAAACAGTAAAGCGAAGATGCATGCCTATCTCTTCGATTTTCGGTTCGGGCAGTCCTAAGGTTTCAGCTTCCTCGAAGATACGGCGAACACCGGTTCCCCACTGCTCAATCAGGTGCAGTTCCCGGAACACGCGGGCAATCACATAGTTGCGGATTCTGGATGTGCCCTGCTTCATATCTTCGATGGTCAGGCCGGAGAGCAAAATGCCGGGGCTTTCAATTTCAATACGGTCATCAAGGAACACCACCCGAATCGGCGCGCCGCGTTGGGAATAATCGGCATGCACCACGGCGTTGATGATCACTTCGCGCAATATGCCCAGCGGAATACTCCAGATATCCTTGCGACGTACTTCAGAGAGATCAGCGCCCCGGTAAGCATGTTTTTTCAGAAACAGCATCACCTCGTCCACCGCTTTGGGCAGTGGTTCATCAATCTCGATATGGTCAAAGATATCTATTTTTTTCGTACCAAAGAAACGACCGCACTGAATCCATGCATCGGAAAAATGGAATGTCCGCTGTTTACCAAAGAGCAGCACGGCTCCTTTACTGGGAACAAGTCGTCCCTGATCACGGGTAAGCAGCTTCAACGTGAGCAAGGTCTGTTCATCCAGCGTGCGAGCCTCGCCAAACATCTGTTGCGCTACAGTCAGTTCCAGATCATCCAGCGACAGTTCAGACATCGGCATTTCATCAAAGGCGACGCCTTCCACCGAGCGTTGCAATTCCGCAATCAGTTCACGATCCGCCTGCCGATTGCTGGAACCCAGGCGCACATAGACTCCGCTCTCTACCCCTTCCGCATTGAGCCAATGCGGGCGCGAACCGCTCAGAAATACTTCAATCACCAGTAGCGTTTTGCCATCAATCGTCACCATCTCGATATTGGGCACCAGCCGGGGCGAGATGGAATCAGCAATCAGGTTGCACAGCCGCTCTTCTTCATCCAGCGGACAGGCAACTCCGACTGGCCGCTTTTCATCATCCACACCAATAACCAACCGCCCACCGGCGCTGTTGGCAAACGCGATAAGCGATTTGAGTATCGGCCTGGGCGACGATGCATCCCGCTTAAACTCCAGCGTCTTGCCTTCATCCCGCGAAATCAATTCAGTGATGGAACCGCTCATTTTATATTTCCTCTTCAAATCTATTATCCATGAATTTCCTCATTGAATCTCAGACAACATTTTTTCCAGCCAACCCAAAAAGGGAAACGTCCCCTTTTCCCTTAGATGCTCCTTTTCCACCTTCCACATCACTTTAGAACACGCCAGTGCCCGCCTTTTTTCGGCCCTACAAATTGCAACCGCCCTTCCTTGACCATTTTTGCAGTAGCCCTCTCAACCGCACTGAGCGATTTGCCAATATGGCTGGCCACTTCGGCCAGAGTAAAGTCTGGATTCTCTCGCAATACCTCAAGAATTTTCTCCGGCGTTTCTACCCGCGTTTCTACCCGCGTTTCTACCCGCGTTTTCTGGGTAGTCGATAGCACATCCTCGCGTCGAATCACCGCCATAAAGATGCAGCCATGCCGGTCATCCTCAAAATCAATAGTCGGCCATACCTCTAAAGCGCGCTTGATACCGGAACCCAAGCCTCGGTACGGAAGCAAGCCTTTCGCGATAAATGAGGCCAGGATGGGATTGCGCAGGTTGGAGTTACCTGCACGAATTTTGGCGATGGTAAGATGGTTGGGCAAAGAACCGGGGCTAATGATTTCAATACGATCCTGAAATATAAACAACCGAATCGCAGCACTGATAAAATAATCCCGGTGCAGCAAGGCATTAACGAGCAACTCCTCCAGGGCAATGCGTGGAATCTCAAGCTGCCCGAGACTATTCACCCCTTGTTTCGCCTGAACCTTACGCAGATTACGAATTAAAAAGGCCAATGCATCATCAAACATCCTGGGCATCGCCCCGGCAAAATCTTCGCTATCCAGATACGAGTCCACATCAATCTCTGTTCCGGGATAAGCAACGGCCTTAATCATAAATGCAGGTTTGATCCATTCGGGGTGTTCGGCAAACAGCAGCGTTCCCGCCAGATTCAAATGACCATCTTCATGCGCCAGGTTCATGTTCTGCAACAATTGCAACAGTTCAGAATCCGTTTCCGGCATCTCCATCTGATAACTATCACGCAAGAAATCCCGAAAACGCAGACGATCCAGTTGTGTCACGTTTGCTCTGGTCGGTATCTCATCAGCATGCATGGCATCCACGCTTTGAAACAGCCGGCGCAATTCCTCTTTGGACTGAATCCGCCGTTTATCTGCGCCGCTTTTTAGCCAGATAACACCATTCTTATCAAAATAGGGCTTATCGATACCTACAGGCACAGTCAATGCGATCACTACGTTTTCATTGTCCAGCAACACGTTCTCGGTTTGCACCGTTAACGGGCTACGCACATGTTGGCTGGCCGTGTTACTAATCAATTGATTGAGGCGTCCGACATCTTGCTCTGACAGCCCAGGCAGTTCACCGGCATCATTCACACCGATAAAAATCGTTCCACCGTCACTATTAGCCATCGCCACCATTTCAGCAGCCAGTGCATCAGCATTACTGACATCCTGTTTAAACTGGTGTCGACTATCTTCACCCGCCCTGATTGTTTTCTGTAACTGTTCCTGATTCATTGGCTGAGTCCTATGCCGGAATACATATGGCACTTATCGCACAGCCTGGTTAATACGCTATCAATTTTTTGCATTAGCCCTCCTTTCATCATAAGCTGCTTCAAATAACACGCTTGTATTTACATAACTCAACAAATCATGCCAGGTGCCGCGACTGAGCCACGCCTACCGCTTCACCCGCGCCCGATCACCAGCCCGCAGCCCTGCGCGTTGGCAAACCCGCAGATCCATTTCAGATATGCATCTTTCCATATCCGCTTGTATTCGATTGCCTGGTGTTCAGTCATATCAACCTTCCAAATCTACCCCTATACATTTCTTCGTCGAATCTCAGACAACGTTTTTTCCAGCCAACCCTAAAAAGGGAAACGTCCCTTTTTCATACTGACGAGATACAAAAGCAAAGCCTTTACCCAACTCCAGTAAAAAAGTCTGTAGATTATCAATCAATGCTTGTTCCAGCGTGGATTCAATCAGCTTGGAGGACTCAGGAAGTTCAAGAAACTCCAACACCACAGGATCTTTCAGCACCTCAATAGGGTGCATTGGCTTAAACCCTTCATTGGCAAGCTTCAACAACGCTTCTTTATTTCGGCTTTTTGCCAACCGGTCAAACAGAAGACTGTTAATTTGACGTTCCAGCTCTCGTGCTGTCCAGGCATGATTGGTGGCCTCACACTCATAAAAATCACGTGCCTCTGATCGTTTTACGCGTAATAAAGTGCGATAATGCGTCCATGATAGGTCGGCGTGTAATCTACCGGGTTCCCATGTGTTGCTTGTTATGAAATCTGTCTCAAATATTCCACTCGGTGCGTGGACTTTTTCAGCATGAGGAGAATCTCCACGCACTGCGTGGAAAATGTCACGTTGATCAATCAACTGTGGGTAGCACTGATAAAACTGTTTCATGTAAAATAAATTTTGAGGTGACCAGCCTCTTCCATACATGGCAGTTAATTTCTTTGAAAGCTGCGCTACTGATTGTTTACCATAATCAGCCCGATGCTTTCCGCACTGCTCATTTTCCACAATTTCCCGACCAATCAACCAGTTGGCAACCACTTGCGTGGTATTGACCGTGCGGACAATATTATTTTTTGCCGACTCAAGAATATCGCGAACACGGCTAAACAGTCCGTGATTGGAAGGCTCAGGAAAAGTATGTTTTTTTATCATTTTTCACCGCCAATATTATGATCAAACAGCCCTGCTTGCTCGGCGTCTTTTGTCGCCATGGGCAGATTCTCCACATTCAGACTGCAATCATCATGCGCCCATTTGCAGCGATGGATCACCACTTTATGAGCGACTGCGCCTGTTGTGCCTGATCCTGCAAATGAATCGGGAATTGGATCGCCTTTATTTGTACATAGTTTATTCAAAGGGAAGCACTCCCTTTCCATTGGCAAATGCGATAAGCGATTTGAGTATCGGCCCGGGCGACGATGCATCCCGCTTGAACTCCAGTGTTTTGCCTTCAGCCCGCGAAATCCATTCAATGATGGAACCGCTCATTTCATATTCCCTCTTCAAATCTATTATCCATTTATTTCCTCATTGGGCAAAACTTGAATCCCGTGCTTTTGAACCACACCAGAAAATCAGGCACTTGATTTCTACATGACGCATCTTCAGCATTCGCCGCAACACGGCCCGCGCCACTTCATTCTCGGATGTAAGCGCGGGTTTTTTATTGCCCTGTTTTTTGCCTATCTTCAATCTCACTGCCACAACTGCCAATGCTCCCAACCATCAATCAATCCCATATTTCCTACACAAACACCACCGGCACTTATTTCAGGAAATTCTTCAAACAATTGTTTAAATCGTTCATTCCAACTGCTCTTCATGCGACTTCCACGGACGGTTATAAATCATAAATTAGCCCGCATCCTGTGCGCCAATAACAGATAAGAAGTTTAAGCATAAAAGTGCCGTCATTCCCGAATGCTTGTATCGGGAATCCATCTACTACATGAGATGCTTCATCAAGTGATCCCCGGCTGGAGAGGGATTGCAAAGCAAGCAAATAATCAATATTCATGGCACCTCCTTATGCACGATTCAAGACTAGGCACTGCAAGCACAACAGCCATCCCGCCATAATGGCGGCTTTGTTGGCGGGATTCGGGAGCTATTGTTCTCACCGCCGAACCACATGATATTTCGTTGCTGGTCCCGCTTCCTGCTTTTCCAAAAGACCAAGGCTTGTGAAGTGTTTAAGATGGTTCAAAGCAGTGCGTTCGGCAATCGCCATTGCATTTGCATATTCGCGGGATGTCGCCAGCTCGCGGGTCGCTAGCCATTCCCAACCTTTGGAGTCCACCCGATATTCGGCGACCGATGCCCTCATCACCTCAATTGCTTTTACCATCATTTTCCGAGCATCGAACTTGAGTTTGTCTTCAAGCATATCCCATCCTCCAATTATTCATCCAGCACCTTGCTCAACAATAGCACCAGCTAGTTGAACATAGATGCTTGCCCTTCTTACAAAAAAAGGGGAACGTCCCCTTTGACCTCCCTTTGACCACTTCAGGCGTGGGGAAAGCATCCAGCGGAAATTCCACCTCTATTGCTTCGCCATCTTCTGGCACCTTATTGTTGGAGGCAAACGCATCACCATTGGAGCTGAATGTGCTGGGGACATTTAGAATTTCACTGTAGCCAAGCCCTTGCTGCATACCGTGACTAACGCTGTGATTGTTGTCTTTGGCCTCGATGACTGCGACAGGCACGCCCTGCTCCCAAGAAAGCACATAATCAGCGAACTTTTTCTTTTTCTTGTTGCGCGAAGAGATATTGCCGCGCACCACAATAGGGCCGGGGGTGAGCGTTACCTCACGGCGAATCTGTTTCATAGGATTCCAACCTGCATTTTTAATGGCAGGGGTGATAAACAGATCACAAATATCCGATTCGCTGAGTGCTTTTTTCTCTTTGCTATCCAAAATAATTCCCACTCCCGTAGAACAACTCCTCAAAGATAGACGTTAAAATTCTTAGCGTGAAGTATTTATGCAGACATTCCGAAACATCTGCCAGTATCTTGATGCTTTTTTAGATCTTCCTGCCGAAGGCGATGGGGGCTCATTTGTCCCCATGTTCTCCCAGATTCCAAGCTCTCCTATCTTTTGCATTGCTTAATCGGTCACATTTCAATATCGAAAATGTGGCTACAAAAGAGGTTTCCCATGAATGTCGCCGTGCGTGAATTCAAGAACCATTTGTCCGACATCGTGTTGGGTATACGTGAATGATTGTTTATCCCTCAATTTCTGATTCTCAATTCAAAAGTATTGCTCGGGGTCTGCTTCGTGAACTGCCCATTGAATTGACTCGGCTGTATGTTTTCCTATCCCTTTGATCATGGCCAGTTCTTCTGCGCTGGCGGTCAGCACTGCTTCAACAGTGCTGAAACGATCCAATAGTGTAAGCGCCCGTTCCGGCCCGATGCCGGGCAAGCCTTGCAAGATGTGCAACTGGGTTTTGCGTTTGCCGCGAGGGCGGACGCCATGGCGGTACAGCGCGCCGCTGGTGATCGATTGGTTTTGGCGAGCGGTGTACAGCATCAGATTTGCGGTTTCCTGCAGGTTGCGGGAACGCAGCAGCGGGATGCCAAGGAACACGGTTAGTGTAATCAGCGCGCCCTGGATTGACTCCCGGCGCATGCCGCTTGAAACTAGATCGTTGCTGGTTCCTTCCAATATAATAATACTGCGTTTGTCTGATTGGGCGAGTTTGCACCCCTGCTTGAAGATGCGGCCATCTTTTATCGAGGCGGCAAGGTCAACCAGTGTTTTACGCTCAAACAGCAACTTGCCACCGACTTCATAATCACCGCATGTCAGGCGCTTTATGGTGACTGTAACCGATTCAATGGTTTCAAGAATTTCCAGTATCCCGCATCGTGTCTCACGATCATCGACAACGATGCGGGTCTGCATGGAAATGAGCTAAATGTCGTTAAAAAGCCTGCGGTGCGGACGGCTCGGTTGCCGGGGTTGCATCGGCTGGCGGTGCGCTAGGGGTCGGCTGGGTTTTTTTCGATCCTGTGGCAGGGGTGTCAGCAGGGGACTGAGCTGTTGACGCACTCTTCGGGGCTGCTGCGGGTTGTTCTGCTGCGTCGCTGCTTGCGGGAGTATTGACCGGTTTTGTTGTCGACGGTTGTGCAGGCGTGGTATCAGGTTTCGGCTGTGTGATTTCAGTAGGGGCGTTCTTTTCAGGAGCCGCGTCTGGTTTAACAGTCGGTTCGGCGGCGGGCTTGGCAGCCGGTTCAATGGTTGCCGGGGTTGATGCTGTTGTTGCCGGCTTGTCCAGTTGCTCGCTGATGGATGTTAATGTCCGCAGCATTTTTTCGACTTCGGAAATGGTCGCTTTGGTTCCCTCTCCGGCCAGGTCACCGATATCCTGAATGTTTTGCAGGGCTTTCTTCAGTTTGGTCTGAATCAGATTATCCCGGTTGCTTTTGACCGCTTTGTCGAGGACGGCAATCTGTTCATGCACATCGGTGATCTGATTTTGAACGGTTGTCATTTGGCTGTCCATCTTGCTCAGGGTTTTTTCGATACCACTATTGTCCTTTCCGGCGGCCGCAGTAAACGCCGCATAGGCGGCCAGCAGTAGCGCAATGACTGAGATTATCATCGATGTATGCGGGCGGCAGCAACTACCTTTTTTACTGCAGCATGCAGCGGAGCTTGACGGCTCGTTTGCGGGGGGCTCCACCGGATTGGATTCATTTGTGGTTGCTTCATTGGTTTTTTCGGCATTGATTTGTTCAGACATGTTTTCTCCTTATTATACAAATAAAAGGTGCGTTGTTTGTTCCATGTTATAAGGCGATATGATGCATGATTATATTGGGGATGGCACGCAATGATCATGCCATAGCGCGCTGCTCTGTGCCTGTTACGGTGGCGACGACGATGTGAATTTGCCATGATTCGGCCATTGGTGGATTTCGGAGTGAATATGAATATTCAGGAACAGATACAATTGCTGAGCCGTGGCACGCTGGAGATTTTGCCAGCCGGAGCGCTGGAAGCAAAACTGAAAGAGGCGGCGAAAGAGGGGCGGCCTCTTCGGGTGAAGGCGGGATTTGACCCGACAGCGCCAGATCTGCACCTGGGCCATACTGTATTATTAGAGAAGCTGCGGCAGTTTCAGCATTGCGGCCATCAGGTGGTGTTCCTGATTGGCGATTTTACCGGCACGATCGGCGATCCGACCGGCAAGAATGAAACACGGCCGCCATTGACCCATGACGAAGTATTGCTCAATGCTGAAACGTATAAAGAGCAGGTATTCAAGATTCTTGATCCCAACTTGACCGAGGTGCGTTTCAATTCCGAGTGGCTGGGGCAGCTGACTGCTGCCGATCTGATTCGCATCGCAGGCAAGGCAACAGTGGCGCGCATGCTGGAACGTGACGATTTTGAAAAGCGATACAAGAGCGGCCAATCTATTTCTATTCATGAATTTCTCTATCCGTTAGTGCAGGGCTATGACTCGGTGGCGCTGGATGCCGATGTGGAGCTGGGCGGGAATGACCAGAAATTCAATCTATTGATGGGGCGCCAATTGCAGGATGCCTATGGAAAAAACCGACAGGCTATTATGACTATGCCGCTGTTGGAAGGCTTGGACGGCGTGAACAAAATGTCCAAGTCACTGAATAACTATGTCGGCGTGGCCGAACCTGGCAAAGAGCAGTTCGGTAAATTGATGAGCGCATCCGATGATCTGATGTATAAATACTATGAACTGCTGACCGATGTGGATATGGATGAGGTCAGGGCGATGCACCCGATGGAGGCCAAGAAGCAACTGGCCGCCACGATTGTGGATCGTTTTCATGGCGACGGAGCGGGGCAACAGGCGCAAGCAGGCTTTGAGGCGCAGTTTGCCAAGAAAGAGATCCCGGAGGATGTGCCGGAAGCAACACTTGCGGCGGAAGGCGGCTCTCTGTGGATTATCAAGGCTTTGAGTCAGGCCGGTTTAACAGCCTCCAATGGTGAGGGTATTCGCATGATCAAACAAAATGCACTATCCATTGATGGTGAGAAAGTCGCTGACAAGGATTACAAGTTGAAACCGGGCGGCCCGTATTTGATCAAGCTCGGCAAGCGCCGGTTTGTGAATCTGACTGTAATCTGACACATTTGTCACAAACCTGTTGACGTGACCAAACCGGGCGCTACTGTTCGCCGCCCTCGCAAGCACGGGGTGGCTCCAAAAGGTGCCACAATCGGGCTGAACAGGGCGTTTAAACAAAGGTGTTGACGCACCGGAATCCGGCGATACTGTTCGCCGCCCTCGCCAAGACGGGGTAACGCTGAAAGGCATTACAATCGACTTGGAAAGGGAGTTTAAACAAAGGTGTTGACGCACCGAATGGCGACGCTATTGTTCGCCGCCCTCGCCAAGACGGGGTGACACTGAAAGGTGTTACAATCGACTTGGAAAGGGAGTTTAAACAAAGGTGTTGACGCACCGGAAACTGGCGATAATGTTCGCCGCCCTTCGCAACTCGGGGCAGCGCCGCAAGGCACTGAAACGGGTTATGAAGAAAGAGGTTGACACCTCGAAAGGCGGCCTTATAGTTCGCCGCCCGCAGCCAAACGGTGTGACAATTATGTGACACGGAAAGGCAGTGGGGAAGTTAAGAAAAGATAAGTTTTGTTCTTTACAATTAGTGATTTTTATTTGAACTGTGGACGTGTCAGATCTTTCCAAACATTGGTTGGGATCGAACTCTGATACGTAAACAGTTCAGCAATGAACGCAAACGTTTATTTATTTGAGTTTGATCTAGTGATCAATGTCGGGATTATAAGTAATATAATGTATCAACTTTCTTCGGAGAGTTTGATCCTGGCTCAGAACGAACGCTGGCGGCGTGCCTAACACATGCAAGTCGAACGGTAACAGTCCTTCGGGAGCTGACGAGTGGCGCACGGGTGAGTAACGCGTGGATATCTGCCTATTAGTGGGGGACAACTACGGGAAACCGTAGCTAATACCGCATAAGCACTACGGTGGAAAGCGGGGGATTCTTCGGAACCTCGCGCTGATAGATGAGTCCGCGTCTGATTAGCTAGTTGGTGGGGTAATGGCCTACCAAGGCGATGATCAGTAACTGGTTTGAGAGGATGATCAGTCACACTGGAACTGAGACACGGTCCAGACTCCTACGGGAGGCAGCAGTGGGGAATATTGCACAATGGGGGAAACCCTGATGCAGCGACGCCGCGTGCGGGAAGAAGGCCTTCGGGTTGTAAACCGCTTTCAATTGGGAAGAAGAGATGAGGAGTAATATGCCTCTGATTTGACGGTACCTTTAGAAGAAGCACCGGCTAATTTCGTGCCAGCAGCCGCGGTAATACGAAAGGTGCAAGCGTTGTTCGGATTTACTGGGCGTAAAGAGATCGTAGGTGGTTTGTTAAGTCGGATGTGAAATCCCGGGGCTCAACCCCGGAACTGCATTCGATACTGGCAGGCTAGAGTTTGGGAGGGGTAAGCGGAATTCCGTGTGTAGCAGTGAAATGCGTAGATATACGGAGGAACACCTGAGGCGAAGGCGGCTTACTGGACCAATACTGACACTGAGGATCGAAAGCGTGGGTAGCAAACAGGATTAGATACCCTGGTAGTCCACGCCCTAAACGATGTCAACTAGCCGTAGCGGGTATCGACCCCTGCTGTGGCGAAGCTAACGCGATAAGTTGACCGCCTGGGGAGTACGGTCGCAAGATTAAAACTCAAAGGAATTGACGGGGGCCCGCACAAGCGGTGGAGCATGTGGTTTAATTCGACGCAACGCGAAGAACCTTACCTGGGTTTGACATCCTAAGAATTCTTTAGAGATAGAGAAGTGCCTTCGGGAGCTTAGAGACAGGTGCTGCATGGTTGTCGTCAGCTCGTGTCGTGAGATGTTGGGTTAAGTCCCGCAACGAGCGCAACCCCTATCGTTAGTTGCCATCATTAAGTTGGGCACTCTAGCGAGACTGCCGGTGACAAACCGGAGGAAGGTGGGGACGACGTCAAATCATCATGGCCCTTATGTCCAGGGCTACACACGTGCTACAATGGCAGATACAACGAGTTGCGAACCTGCGAGGGTAAGCCAATCTCTTAAAGTCTGTCTCAGTTCGGATTGCACTCTGCAACTCGAGTGCATGAAGTTGGAATCGCTAGTAATCGCGGATCAGCATGCCGCGGTGAATACGTTCCCGGGCCTTGTACACACCGCCCGTCACACCATGGGAATTGGTTGCACCAGAAGCCGCCGGGCTAACCCTTCGGGGAGGCAGGCGTCTACGGTGTGGTCAGTAACTGGGGTGAAGTCGTAACAAGGTATCCCTACCGGAAGGTGGGGATGGATCACCTCCTTTATAGGGAATATAAATCCCAAGGTCGAGATTCGATGTGGTCACAGCTCAGATAGAAATTACAAGACAACATGGGCCCGTAGCTCAGTTGGTTAGAGCGCACGCCTGATAAGCGTGAGGTCGGTGGTTCGAGTCCACCCGGGCCCACCATATCAAGTGAGTGTTTTAATTGAGTCTACAGGTAAATGAAGATTCGGATTGATCCGTTCAAAGACTGGGGGATTAGCTCAGCTGGGAGAGCGCCTGCCTTGCACGCAGGAGGTCAGCGGTTCGATCCCGCTATCCTC
>Ga0256829_1000776_pt1:0-7500 | contig 29090 bp, 23 predicted proteins | sample 131447metaG_FD_185979 | JGI IMG/M metagenome (GOLD analysis project Ga0256829, IMG submission 185979) | Hydrothermal vent microbial communities from Lau Basin, Pacific Ocean - 131-447 | ecosystem: Environmental > Aquatic > Marine > Hydrothermal vents | place: Pacific Ocean: Lau Basin... | reverse complement strand
ATGTTTAGCGCGAAGCATGGGAAGCGCGTAGGCAAGAACGGTATCGGAAATCAATGTTGGCCTTGTCCTTGCCAGCATCTCAAACCATTCAGGCTCATCGCCCATGCCATCGGTTAAACGGAACAGAAGAATTCGGCCAAGGATTTCATCGGGAAGACTTAAGGCCTGCGCGGGATCAAGGCGGTAGCGCTGCTCCATGCCAATCAGGCATGCCGGGCGGATATAATGCATTCTGCCTTCTACCGCCAGATCGGCGATTTCCTTGATAGTTGGTAGGTCGGGACGATCAAGCGTATGCCGGAAACTGATCATCGCAGCCTCAATTAACTCGGAATCACCACCAAGGAACTGCTGTAATCGCTCTTGGGGTGTGTCGCCTTTTGCATCATGGATATGCCCGTTATAGGCCAAGGCCAGGTCGTGAAGAACTTGCGGATAGGCGCTGCCGTCCCTGATTGCTTCGATATGCTCCCGATAGAAGGCAAGGCGAGCTTCTCGCTCCTTTTGCTCTTTGGCCTCCCTCTTTTGTTGGCGTTTACCACGCTCTTCCTTCAAGCGTTTCATATTATCGACCATTTCTTGAATCCAAATATCAAATTTTGGGTTTGATTTGATCCAGGGGGAAACACGTTCTAGTTCTGAGGCGGGAAAATATGGAAAACCACTTTGAAACTCTCGAAGGGGTAAAACTGCCTGATCGAGATAAAAGTGAGCCAGTTCTTCATTGGATTCAGCAGCAGCTTTTTCAAGCCACCATGATTCAAGGTTGGCCGAAACGTTGGCAACCTGCAGTCGCATGACTGCCTTTTTCATACAACTCCATAGGTCTTTCTGTGATGCACATTTCGATGTAGCAACCTCAATCAATGCCTTGTAACGCTCCGGGCGTTTCCCAAACCACGCCTCAACCCGTTGAGCATCTTCCCGCTCAAATCTTGGCCCCGTAAATTCATCCGACCCGATACTTAGCCATGAAAAAAGACGATCATCCGCGATGGCATCGCCATGCACTTCGATGCCGCGCGCCAGCAGTTTTCCACCCATTTGATCAAAGTCGTCACCATCCAAATCTTCTTCACCATGCCTTTGGTTTGCAGCCAACTGATCGAGCAATACTGGCAGGTGCTCGTCACTGGACAGTCTGTCCAGTTCATGGTGCCAGAACATGCGATAGATGTTGATGGTTCTAGACTTCTGTGGGCGTAGGAAGTCGAATACTTCTTCCGGTTTAATGATCGAGGGATACAATGCGTATAAAAGTTCGCCAATCAATCCATTTGCATCATCCTCTACACAACCGGTACAAATATCCTGCGCCAATTGATGTAAAAGTGATGGATCGGCTTCGGCTCCGTGAATCAATGCCTCGGCAGCATTCCTTCTAACATACGAGAAATAACTATTATCGCGAACGATGTCTTCCAACAGTTGGGTAAGTGCCGGCATTGCCTCCCCGTAATGGATGGCATCGAGCACACAATTCAGCAGTGATTGATCTGCAATGGCACGAGAAGGAGAGACGAGAACAGTCCGGAAGATATCCTCCATATCCCTTGTGCCCAGTGCGCCAAACGGAGAATCAGCCCAGTCATCTGAGCGGAACCAAGGGTAGCGCGCAGCTTCGGCATGCAACACCTCCAGAACTTGTTTTTTATCCTCCGCAGGAAAACTTCGAACATCCCCGTAAAGTACGACACCGAGTGCATCTCGTTCAATCAGGTCTGTTCTGGCGCTTCGATTATGAGCGGCAAGCCATGCCGCAAGCCCCCTCAGATCGGGAATGATGCCGCCATCTTCACCGCAGATAAGCGCCAATATTCGACTACTGGCCAGTCCTTGATTGATGCATTCCGATAAATACCTGGCTCCGAGGAATTCAGCCACACTTCGATGGACAGGATTCCGTGCTTTGCCTTCATTTCGAAACAGATTGCTTTTCAATGCTGGAAGCAAGGGGAAATGCGCCTCTTTCAAATCTCTCCAGCTAACGAACTGATCTGAACCGTCATTACATTCAAGGTCGAATCCAGCGCTCCCGGAAATCAGATAAATGGCATTAAGGTAGCCTGCAGCGTTCAGCATTGCCCCGACCGAAGGCGCGGTGTCTTTGGTTGCAAGTCTGTGCTCAGGGTTGTTTTCCCGAACAAGTTGCACGCAAGCTTTCTCGTATATTTCGGTTCGGCCGCCTGGCCATGCGCCATTCCCTACGGCCCTGATTAACATATCAAGCGTCTGAGGGTTGCGAAGTATTTCGTAAAGGTTTTGCAGGTTTGCCTGTCGAATAAAATCGTCGGGATCGGTTACATCCGGGTGATGGTCGAGAATTTCATGGATGGACTCATTGTTGAGCGCGTCCAGATACAGAATGGTGACTTTTCCATCCAATGAGACGGCTTGCATGTCTGTTTTGCCACTTTTGCCCAGCCAATCGGCCTCTCGACATGAAAGACGGAATGAGGGTTTACCCAGTGCAAGTAACCGTTCCCGAATACGATCAAGCGGGTGGCGCGAATCGCCTGCTGATGGCACTTCATCAAGCCCATCAATAAAAATTGTTTCTCCCGCTTGTGGTCGGCAAAACTCACGAATCACAAAATCCCGCGCCCGGATATACATACCACCCGATTCTTCAGCCTCCCGCTTAAACGACTCAGTTTTTCCTGCTCCCGGATCACCCAACAGCACATAAGCGGGAATATCTCTATAAGACTCCAGCGGTTGAGAAAGCGCTCCGGCCTGTCCCTGTTCTGTTTTTTGCGTACAGGTACGTCGAACAAGAAACTTCTGAGAGCCTGTGCTCATAGCCAGTGTTCTGCCGGATACGAGAGAAATTCGACTAACGGGATTCCACCTTCGCCAACCAGGTGCTTTTGGCAGGTGCCGAACTTCTGTTCAAACATATCCAGCCCCTTGGCGTGCCTTGGCACATTGCCGCTCTTAACTTCGATAGCGGCAATATGCTTGCCACGCTCAATCACAAAATCAACTTCATGCGGATTTTCACGCCAGTAATGAAGACGACAATCATTGTGCCCAGAGTTGTAAAGGTGCTGGCCAACGGCGCTTTCCACAACCCTTCCCCAGTACGTTCGATCCGCGATAGCCTCCACTTTGGGATATCCCGAGGAAGCCGTCATCAAGGCGTTGTTCAGAACATTTAGCTTTGGTGGTGACTTGCGCCTCTTAATTTGACCCCGATAATACTTTTGCATGCCTAGCAGCAACCCGGCGTTCTCCAGCAGATCCAGGTAGTGAGCCAGTGTTGTTTCATTGCCTGCATTCTGGAGCTGTCCCTTCATATTACTTAACGCAACAATCTGTCCCGAATAGGCAGCCCCAAGATGAAAGAGTTGTTTCAGCAATGCCGGCTTATCAACTCTGGTCATTTCAAAAATGTCTTTTTCTATACTCGGTTCAATCAGGCTTCCGGTCACATAATTGCGCCAACGCGACTCATCCCGAATAAGCGAGGCTGAGCCCGGATAACCGCCAAAGTAGATGTAGTCATCAAGGTCGAAACCAAAAGCATGATGCATTTCAACAAACGACCAGTGGGTAAGGGGAATCAACTCATAACGCCCCGTCAGACTCTCACTCATCCCTTGCTGCATGAGCAAGGGGGATGAGCCAAGAAGAATCACATGCAGATTCAATCCTTCTGAACGGTCAGAGTCCCACAAGCCTTTCACTGTTTCTGACCATTGTGCAATTTTCTGAATTTCGTCGAAGACAAGAATATGGCCGCTTTCAGATTCTCGTGCTGCAATACGCGCCTGTTGCCACTGGTTGACTAGCCACCGGGTATCACGAGGACCAGATGAAAAATCAATAGCATCACCGGAAAAGTTGGCCATGCTTGATGTAGATGTGTCATCTGGTCGGTCAACTGGGAAGAAGCTGTACTGACCGGAAGGATAGTGTTCCAAAACCTGTTGGACCATGGTTGTTTTGCCAACCTGTCGCGGCCCAGCGACAAAAAGAAGGAATCTCGGAGGCTCGGAAAGCCTGAGCTGCAATGCCTCGACCTCTTTTCTCCTATATCCAGAAATGGCCATAATTACCCCATTGAGTTAATTTACTCAGAATATTAACCCGCAAAGAGAAAAAACGCAAGTTGAAACCCATATTTGCATCTCGTAGCGATTCACAGTGGCACCGCCATTGTTTCGAAATATTATCAGAAGAAAATGAAAGGATTTTTTTGGCTGCACTTTGCCAGTTACAATATGCAGCTTTCCATGCTCCATCAATCAACAAGGATAAACAGAGTATCCGGCTCCTCATTGGTTTTATATGGTCATATCGCTCCTTTTATGCCATTGTCGGTGACGGGCTATGGCTATGAGTAAACGCACATGAATATTCGCGATGGCATCCCTGACTCTCTGCCGGAGGAAATGGTGGACATGCTGGCGACGGGGAGAGGGGTGCGCATCGAGCGCATCGTGTCGCGCGGGCACGCCTCGCCGGAAGGCTTCTGGTACGATCAGAATGAAAACGAATGGGTGATGCTGGTGACCGGCTCCGCCGTGCTGGAGATCGAAGGGCGGGGCGAGGTTCCGCTTTCACCCGGGGATTATCTGCTGCTGCCCGCGCATTGCCGCCATCGGGTTGTCCGAACCGATGCGGAAATCGAGACCATCTGGCTGGCGGTGTTCTTCAGCTGACAGGAGTCAGGCCTGGATGATGCCGCCTCCGGGCGTGCCGCCACCGCCGGTAATCTTGGAAACATCGCCCGCGCCGGGCATGACGATGCCGGAAGCCGCCTGACGACGCAGTTCGGCCAGTTCGCGCGCGGTTTCCTCAAGCGCCTTTTCGGCCGCCGCCATCGCCGATGGTGTTTGCTTCCAGCTCAAAGCTGATGGGAATCGCGCCGGCCGGGGTCATCACCTGCGCCTGACCGGAGAAACGCACCTCGCGGGAGGCATCGTCCGCGCCGTCCGGCGTGACTGCGGGATTTGGGTTCGGGTCTTGAATGTTGAATTAACTGCATCCCGAACTCAGAAGCTAAGCTCGTCCAATTCATTTATCTTGATGAATTGTGCGGCAATGGTACTGTTGTAGGGTTCCCTACGGGAGAGTAGGTCGATGCCAGGAATTTACTACAAAGCCCCACCTTTGAGCGAAAGCTCAGGTGGGGCTTTTTTTGTTGCGTTTGTCTCATACGCTGTTTTACTGCATGCTTTCAGCATGGCGTGCCAATAATACAGACAGGAGGGCATATGGAACGATTGAAAAGTATTCAGTTACTAACGGAACATAAGCCTGTCCTATGTGACCGCTTTGGGGTGACCCGTCTGGCATTATTTGGCTCTACAGTTCGGAATACCGCAACGGATAGCAGTGATGTGGATATTCTTGTGGATTTTGATGGGCCTGCTACATCGCAGCGCTATTTTGGCGTACAATTTTATCTCGAAGATTTATTTGATTGCCCCGTTGATCTGGTAACTGAAAAGGCATTACGTCCTGAGCTTCGGCCATTCATAGAAAAAGAGGCTGTTCATGTCTAAGCCTGTCATGCGAGAGTGGGTATTCTATCTTGATGATATGATCGAATTTGCCGAGAAGGTTATTGTTTATACAGATGGCCTTGATCAAGATGAATTTACAGCCAGCTGCCTCAACTATGATGCTACAGTGCGAAATCTTGAGCTGATTGGTGAATCCGCCACACATATTCCAGATCAAGTGCGTGAATCGAATCCGAAAATACCATGGCGGCTTATCATTGCTACGCGGAACAGACTTATTCATGGATATCTTGGGATCGATAACGATACGCTTTGGAGTATTATCACAGATGACTTGCCTGTGCTGTTGCCCACGTTACATGAGCTACGAGACAAGCAGAGTGAGCCTTGAATGGGTCATCCCAAAAATGCGCGAAACGAGGCCCCCCCACCACGGATTTGATCCCCACGGATTATTGAGGAGGTATTGAAATGATTGATGGTGTTATCACCAATGCTATGCGGCCCGTTCATCCTGGAGAGGTATTGCGTGAAGAGTTTCTTGTTCCACTTGAGATGTCTGCCAATGCGTTGTCGATACGTCTGCGCGTTCCTGCTCCACGGGTCAATGATCTGGTACGAGAAAAGCGCGGTGTAAGTGTTGATACTGCACTACGATTGGCTCGATTTTTCAATAACACACCGGAGTTCTGGCTCAATCTTCAAACCGCATACGATTTAAAAATAGCCAAAGCACAGAGGGCATCAGAAATCGAACAAGACATCCGGCCACTGGCTGCTTGATCCGCTATCGATCAGTTATTATGTATTATGTCCCCATAACTCGCGGAACTCGGAGAAGAATAAGAAAAACACTTCCGCTTGATAAACTGGGGAGACAAAAAAACAGGAAGGGTAAGAGAGCGCGGACTTGATATTTGGATTTTCTGGCGAGGCGTAGGCTCGCTCGCACGATACGAATTTATATCGCTTTTAAACCGTCCGTAGAAATGGGGTAGAACCCGAACCTTAAAATAAAAACCCATCTCCAGCGAAACTGCAGATGGGTATGATGGTTAGCCGTTAGGGGACTTGAGTTCAGTTATTTGGTGGATGCTTTTGCGCCGCCTATGTTTATCAATTCTACATCAAAAACCAATACGCTGTTGGGACCGATTTTCGGGCCGGTGCCGCGCGCACCATAGGCCAGTTTTGATGGTAACACGAACTTGTATTTGGAACCAACATTCATCAGCTGAACGCCTTCCGTCCAGCCCTTGATCACGCCGTTGAGCGGGAAGGTGACCGGCTGACCGCGTTTGTAGGATGAATCAAATTCGGTACCGTCAATCAGCGTACCGCGATAATTCACAGTCACCTTGTCCGTTGCCTTGGGCTTGGCACCGACACCCTGCTTCAGCACTTCATACTGCAGTCCGCTCTTGGTGGTGGTAACGCCTTTCTTCTTGCCGTTCTCGGTCAGAAATTTTACGCCGTCAGCCTTGTTTTTTTCGTCCGCAGCTTTTTGTGCTAACGCTCGTGCCTCTGCCTGCTGTTTGAAGGATGTCTGTTTTGCCTTGGCGGCAGCTAGTCTCTTTCGTTCAGCTTCTTTTGCCTCCGCCAGTCTCTTTTGTTCGGTTTCTTTTGCCTCAGCCAGTCTCTTTCGTTCGGCTTTTTTTTCCTGGGCTAGTCTCTTTCGTTTGGCTTCTGCTGCCACCTTTTCGGCATCCTTCATTTCTTGTGTTACCAACCTAAACTCCCCTTTGGTAATGGAACCATCTTCCTCTAGAGTCCAAATCTCTCTTACTCCATCGCTAATGTTTATCTTAACTTTGTTGCCCTCCAGTTCATAATTCTTTTCCACTTCAGTTCCACCCATTTTCGCAATTACTTTGCCGTTTGACTGAAATGTCAATGTAACCCAAAATCCGACATGGCTGCTGAATCGTCGTTGATTTTACCCACAGCCACTGTTTTTCCAGATGACTTTCGCTACTTTTACATACATAAAGCCATTACCTGACTTCTTTACTGGGGTATTGCTGTA
>Ga0256829_1000775_pt1 | contig 29119 bp, 29 predicted proteins | sample 131447metaG_FD_185979 | JGI IMG/M metagenome (GOLD analysis project Ga0256829, IMG submission 185979) | Hydrothermal vent microbial communities from Lau Basin, Pacific Ocean - 131-447 | ecosystem: Environmental > Aquatic > Marine > Hydrothermal vents | place: Pacific Ocean: Lau Basin | collected... | reverse complement strand
CTGAAAGAGATAGAAAGTTTTATGAGTTTGGATGATTTTGATATCATTATGACAGGTACTCCTAAAGGTGTGGGAAGATATAAAAAAGATGATGAGTTTATCGGTAGAATTTATAGTGATGAAAAGTTATTGGTAGAGAAAAGCTGGATAGTACAGTAGCATAAAAATAAGATTAGTTATTTAAGCTTAATTTTAATATTTTAATATTATAATTAACTAAACGGTTAGTTAGGAGCATAGATGTCAAAATGTAGGGATGCAAATAAAACAAAAGAAACAATCACTTACTCAGCTATGGAGTTGTTTGCAAAAGATGGCTATGAGGGTGTTAGTGTTGAGAGTATTGCCAAGAAAGCTGATATCAACAAAGCCATGATATATTATTATTTTAAAAATAAAGCAGTTTTATATGAGGCTGTTGTTAGAAATTTGCTTGATGATATATATTATGAAATTTTAAAAGAGAGTAAAAAATGCAAAAAACCCATAGATGAAATGAAATCATTTATTGCTACTTATGCAAAATTTGCAGATGAAAATCCTTATCTGCCTTCATTAATGCTCTCAGAGCTTAGCGTGGGAGGTAGAAATTTGCCTGATGATATGTTTGTTGGTTTAAAAAGAATATTTTCTTTACTTAGAAGTATCTTAAAAAGAGGTGAAGAAAAAGGTTGTTTTGAGAAGAGTTTACCGATAATGGTACACTTTATGATAGTTGGAAGCATAAATCTTTTTATAACAACAAGGCAATTGAGATTGAAAGTTGAAAATGAATTTGGTAAAGATATTTGTAATGATTGTAAAATTGAAGAAATCTCAGAGCATCTATTTTACAGTATAAAAAAAATGTTAAAAGGAGAGGACACATGATTAAGAAAATTACTATTTTGGCTGTCACTGTATTTAGCCTAAATGCAAATGCAGTAACCATTACGGATTTGTTCAATTCACTTAAAAATCAACCAATAAGTCAAGAAGATGAGATGAGTGTGAAAAAAGCTGATTTGGCTAAGCGATCAGCTTTAGATGCATTGTATCCCAAACTTAATGCTATTGCTTCTTATGAACATTACAACATGCCCTCAAGTATGAGACCGGTCTTGCCTACGGAGACTTCTTACAGGCTTGCTCACCATGAGCCACTGCCTTTTAGTCAAAATATATCACGGATTGGGTTTGAGCTTAATTTTCCCATTTTCGTAAAAGCATTATATACCATAAGAGATAAAGCCAGAGTTTTAAAACTTGCTTCTGTGGATAAAAAAAGATTGAATTTTATCCAAAGAGAAGCACAGATATTGGGCGCAAATGCTACTTTAAAGTATTTGGAAAAGCTTACTTTGGCTCTTAAAGCAAAAAAAATATCTCTTTTGCAAACAAAAAAAGATATAGAGCTTAAAGTCAAAAATGGAAGGGCTGCTGGAGTTGAACTTAATAAAATAGATGAAAACATTAACAATATAAATATTTCACAAAATAAAATTGACCAAAGTAAAAATGAACTTAAAACCTTGATATATACATTAAGTGGTATAAGGATAAAAAAGAGTATAGATTTTCATCAGATAAAAAGGATAAAAAAGGATAAAATTTTTGCATTATATCCTCTTGAAAAATCTTTAAAAGCAGCTAAATATGGTGTAAAAGCTTCTAAAGAGTCATTATATCCAGCACTATTTTTAAACGCAAATTTTTTTGAAAGTTATGCAGAAGGTTACAATAATAATCAAAATATAAATACCGGATATGGCTCAATCGGACTAAAAGTTGTTATGCCTTTGTTTGATAAGAGTAAATATACAAATATACAAAAAGCAAGAGTTGCTTATGAGTCAAAAGTTTTGGCTATTGCAGAAACTAAACAAACACTGAGTGCAAAAGCAAAAAAACTTGAAGAAGATTTGAGATTACTTAAAACAAGTAGAGTTTTAGCTAAAAAAAGTGTAAAAAATTCTATACAGTTATTGAAAGTGGCAAAAGTTGCCTTTAGCGTAAAAAGATTGAGTGAGGAAGAATTTTTAAGATATGAAAATGCACTTGTTTCAGCAAAAGCTGCTTTATATGAGATAGATGCAAAAAAATGGCAAGACATTGCTGGACTTGCAGTAATTTATGGAAATGATTTAGAGGAGGTTGTAAAATGAAGTATATAAAGATATTAATTTTTGTATTTATAGCTACGGCATTGGTAGCAGATGTGGATAATATAGAGGAGATGGTTTTATGAAAAAGTTTATAAAAATAATAATAGCTATTATTATAGTTGGGATTGTGGTTTTTGTTGCGGTGACAAGATTGATGGAGGTGCGAGCAAAAAATGCTGCGTTGGCAACAGCTACAATCTATCCGATTGTGGTGAAAACTATGGTACCGAAAGTATCTAATGTTGAGCTGACTTTGCCATATCTTGCTCAAGTAGAGAATGATAGAGATGTAAAGCTTGCATCACGGGTTGCAGCTAGAATTTTATATATCAAAAACAGTGGAAGTAGTGTTAAAAAAGGAGATGTAATAGTACGACTTGATACAACAAATCTAAAAACTGCTCTTGCTTCTTTAAAAGATGATATGCATGCAACAACCATAGCTTTTAAAAATTTGGAAGCAACCCACAAAAGAACATTGGAGTTACTAAGTGCACATGGTGCATCTATCGAAGAGTCTCAGGGTGAGCAGACACATTTAGCTGAACTAAGAGCAAAAATTTCATCTTTGCATGAAAAAGAGGTACAGCTACGAAATGACCTTTCTTATAGTGTTATAAAATCACCAGTTGATGGTATTGTAGCAAAAGTTTTTACAAAGAAAGGTGCTATGAGCATGCCTGGAAAACCATTGCTTGATATCAGCTCAAAAAGCGGATTCTATCTTCTTATAAGAACACCTCAGGATATTGCTATAAAAGGAGTGAAATTTGATGGAAAAGTTTATGATGTGATCTCTTTGGGAACTACATATCACGGCTTGAGTGAGTATAAAGTTTATGTAAAAAATCGCAATTTAATCACAGGTGACAGGATAGAAGTAAGTGTTGTTGTTTTTAAAAATAGAGGTATCTTGCTTCCATTTGATGCACTTCTAAACAGAAATGGTACGAGCTATGTTCTTGTAGTTGATGGTACCCATGCAACACCTTTAAAAGTCAATATAATCCAAACTGCACAAGAAGGTGTAGTAGTCTCAGGAGCAATAATAGGAAAAAAAATCGTTATCGGGAAACCAGATATTTTACTTCGATTGGTAAGTGGTTATAAAATAGAGATAAAGGAGTAAGGCATGTTTGATTTTTTTTATAAACGCCACTATACGCTTTATGCCATCATAGCAATATTTTTTATGATGGGCGTATTTGGTCTTATCTCTTTGCCGAAAAACCTCTTTCCAGACTCCAACCCTCCTGAGGTTGTTGTTATAACAAGTGTTCCGGGTGCTACTGCTCAGGTTGCTGCAAACACAGTTGCAAAACCAATAGAACAAGAGGTGGCACGCCTCGGACTTGTTACGGATGTAAGCAGTGTAAGTGTGCCAAATTATTCTATAGTTAAAATAGATTTTGGATATAAAAAAAGCTTAAATGCAGCAGCTGTTGATGTAGCAAATGCTCTTAGTATTGTAAAAGCAAAGCTTCCTGCTAATGCGAATCCAGCAGTATATACTGTAGGTGCATTTACTCTGCCAGTAGATGTTATAGCAATGAGTCCAAAAAATAATAAAATAAGTCTTCCTGATATTCGAAAGATTGCTCAGAGCTTTATAAAACCACACCTTCTTAGCAATCCTGAGATTGGAAATGTGGAGGTGTTTGGCGGCTATCAAAGTGCTATAAATATCGTAGTAAATCCTTTTAAAGCAAAAAAATATGGTATAAATTTTGAAACGATTGTCAAAACAATACGAAGTTTAAATCATGACATGCCTATAGGTTTTATGAAGGGAAAAAATGATTTTTATACTGTTTCGTTTTATGGTGAAAAAGATAATATTCAAAAATTAAAACAGTTACAGGTTATGCCAAATGTACGCTTGGCAGACATAGCAAAAGTAAGTTGGGGTTACAAAAAACGAACAAGTGGCTACATTGGCAATGGAAAAGAAGCCATTGCACTTTCTATTCAAAGAGCTCCAAATGGAAGTGTTTTAGATGTTAGCAATGCTGCACGAAAAGAGATGAAAAATCTTCAAAAAGAGTACCCAAATATCAATTTTGAAATCAGTGATACACAAAGAACTTTAGTGGTGCAATCAAATACAAATATGTTGGAAGCACTCAGAGATGCGATTTTTTATACTTTGCTTGTAATTATGCTTTTTTTGGGAAATTTTCGTGCAATTTTGGCTGCGGCTGTTTCTATTCCAATGGTTTTCTTTACCTCGATTGCAATTATCTGGCTAACAGGCGGAGAACTTAATATCGTTGTTTATACGGCAATTATACTTTCTTTGGGAATGCTAACTGATGATGCTGTTGTTGTATTGGAAAATATAGAACGGCATATCAATGAAGGTAAGGAGGATTTACAAACTGCTATTCGAAATGGTACAAAAGAAGTAGTGAAACCTGTTTTTGCAGGAACACTTTCAACCATTGCCATTTTATTTCCTTTAATGTTTATAGGCGGCTTTCCACAGAAAATTTTTGAGCCACTAATTCAAACTTTAATTGTAGCACTGATTGTAAGTTATTTTTTATCAATGACATTTATACCAATTCTCTCAGAAAGGCTCTATAAAAACGGAACACAACGAACGAAGCTTGAACTTTGGATTGGTAAATTATATCCAAAAACAATTGGTAGGTTTATAGCACCTTTTATTGCCATTTTACATTTTACAAATGGGAAGAGGCTTAAGATTTTACGCCGTATGATTTTTATAGGCGGTGGTGTGTTTTTGATGGTTATCTCTTTGAAAAATATTATTCCTACAATTGGGCGTGATGCAATGCCGCCTATGGATACTGGGATTATAAAAGCACAGGTAGCTTTTAGTGCTAATGATACGGTTGAGAGTGCAGAAAAAAGGATAGAACCAGTGTTAAAATGGTTGAAAAAACAACCTTGGTTTGTTATGAGTTCTGTCGCTTTTGGAACAGAGCCTGGTGTACTTAGTTTAGGAAGTGGTAATTTGCCCACAGAAGCCTCTATCACTATAAATGCTGTAAACCGTTTTAAACGAAAAAAGACAATTTGGCAACTTGAAGATATGATACGAAATAAAATTGCAAAACTTCCAGGTGTAAAACGCGATGATGTTTATGATTTTGGTGCAACACCTGTTTCAACCATTAAAGCAGCTTTGGACTTACGACTCAAATCGCCGACTCTTGGAGGGCTTGCAGCGTATTCTCATAAAGTTGAAAATGATATTAGATCTATTAAAGGACTTACCTCTGTCTCAACAAGCTGGGATAAAGATTTTACAGAGATAGAAATCAAGATCAATGAAAATAAAGCTCTAAGTTATGGTATAACGCCTTATCAGATTGCTATGCAGTTACCGATTAAAGGTGAAGAGGTAAGCCTAAACTCCAATCTAAGCTCTATGGACTCCCAATTTGTAAGACTCTATCTTAAAGGAAAATTTTCAAGTAATATGCAAACACTGAAACTTTTACCGATAAGTACGAAATATGGAGAAATTCCACTTTCTGAGTTGGCTACAATCTCAAAACATTTGACTTACTCAAAGATTGAAAGAGATCAGATGCAATATTCTTTAGATGTAAATGGATACAGGGCTAAAAGAGCTATCACATCACTCACAGATGATGCAAACAAGATTATTAAAGAGAAAAAACTTAATAATATAAAAATAGTTCAAGCAGGTAGTATCGTTTCTATAAATGACAGTTTTCACAGGATGATAAAAGCGTTGGGACTTGGGCTTATCTTGCTTATCGCAACGCTTATGGCTATCTATAGATCTTTGAAATTGGCGGTTTTGATGATACTTGTTATGCCTTTGGCGATGACAGGTGCTGCGTGGAGTATGCTCTTTTTTGACAAACCTATGTGTCTGCCGAGTATGCTTGGATTGCTCTTGCTTTTTGGAATTGTTATAAAAAATGCTGTTTTGTTTATAGATTTTTACCAAGAATACCAAGAAAAAGGTGACTCACCGTTTGAGAGTGCATTAGAAGCGATGCGAGTTCGTTATCGTCCTATTATGATGACTACTTTTGGAACTATTGCAGGAATGCTTCCAATCGCTTTAGAAGAGGCGATCGGGCTTGAGCGACTCAGCCCTTTAGCGGATGTAACTATTGGAGGATTGTTGACATTTACAGTACTTATTTATGTACCGATGTTTGCATATATATTTGATAAAAACAATAAAATAATATTAAATAAAAAGGAAGAAAAAGATGGATAATATGGTAAGAAATACTATGATGAAAGATGTACCACCAATGAAAGTGGATGTGGATAAACTTATAGAGTTGCTAAATGAAGATAAAGCGATACTACTTGATATCAGATATCCTTTCGAGACAAAAGTTTGGGGAGTTAAGTTTGCAGCCTGGATACCTTACAATGAACTTCCGGACAGGCTTGAAGAGTTGCCAAAAGATAAGACAATAGTTTGTGCCTGCCCTATGGAATATAGAGCGAGCATGGCAAAAGAGTATTTAAGATATAAGGGTTACGATTCTAAAACATTAAATGGCGGGCTTTTGAAGCTTATGGATAGGTTAAAAGGCGGAAAAGCAAAAGATATAAAAATCTAATTTAGGAAAAAATATGCAAAGAGATACTTTGGACTTTGGAGACTATTTAAGAAGTTTTGATTATCAAGAGCGAAAAGATATGAAAATCGGTCTTGATGAATTTTTAAATTTATATAAAAAAGATAAAATACAAGTTATCGATATCAGGTTTAAAGAAGAATATGAAGCTTGGCATATAGGCTTTGGCGAACATATTGCATTAAATGAACTGCCCGATCGTTTGGACGAACTTGACGATAGTAAAACTATTGTTACACTCTGTCCTCACTATGACAGATCAGAAATCGCCAGGTTGTATCTTAAGTTAAATGGATTTAAAACGAGGTATCTTACTGACGGACTTCTTAAAGTAGTTGATTATTTACGAGGAGACAGAGCAAAAGATTATATGAATAAAATTAAAACTATAAAGAGATAAAATGAGTCCTGAAATTTTGCATTATGTTATATATTTTTTTATTACATTTGGTCTTTCAACACTGTTTGCTATGGGAGGAGTCGGCTCAGCGATAGTGCTTGTTCCAATTTTTAGCCTAATGGGGCAACCACTAAATTTAGCTAAGTCGATCGGTTTGTTTATCAATTCCGCTTCTACTATTACCGCTTCAATTATGAATTTTTTGCGAAAGGTTTTAGATATCAAATTTGCATTGCCCTTGATCATTGCAATTTTGATATCAACTCCTCTTGGTGCTTGGAGTAGTAAATTTGTACCGGTTATTGTGGTCAAATGGGTCTTAATATCATTTTTGATAACTGCTGCTTTACTTCTCCTTTATACTAAAAGAAAAACTGAAGTTGTTTACGATAAGAGTTGGATTCTTTTTGTTATAGGTTTTGTAGTCGGAATAATTTCGGGAATGATTGGAGTTGGAGGCGGTACTCTTATCATGCCTTTATTGATTTTGTTGGGATTTGATGCAAAAAAAGCAGCTTATGCCGTTAGTTTTATCATACCTTTTTCCTCTCTCGGAGCATTTTTTACATATTTAAGCTTTGTGAAGATGGATTGGATATTATTGGGAGTTGTGAGTGTCGCTGCTATTTTAGGAGGATACTTCGGAGACCGCATCATGCATTATAGACTTTCACCGGCACAGGTAAAAAAACTGATCGGGGTATTGTTGCTGCTATTGTCATTTAAAATGATATGGCAAATTACGGGAGGTTTTAATCTTTAATATGCTTATTATTGTGATATAATTATGTATCTAAACCAAAGGAGATATTATGAAAAAATATGAAAGTTACAAATGTAGTATTTGCGGTAATGTGATAGAAGTTCAAGAAGTTGGCGGTGGAGAGCTTGTTTGTTGCGGTAAGCCTATGGATAAGGTGAGCGTTGATTTGACAATGGTCAATCTTTTAAAGGCATTTGCAGGTGAATCTCAAGCTAGAAACAAATATGAATATTATGCAAAAGTAGCTGTAAAAGAGGGATATAGAGATATAGCGGCACATTTTCAAAGAGCTGCAAATAATGAAAAAGAGCATGCTAAATTGGAGCTTGCTTTGCATAATCGTATGAAAAATAAAAGTGATGAGTCATGGGGTGATACTATAGCAAATCTTAAAGATGCCATAGCAGGAGAGAGTTATGAAAATCTTACAATGTATCCCGAATTTGCACAAATTGCCAAAGAAGAGGGCAATAATGAAGCAGCGAGACTTTTTAAAAATATTGGTCAAGTTGAAGTTGAACATGAAAAAATGTATAAAGAGCTTTTAGATAGACTAAGCAAGGGGCATGAGTTTGCAAGTGAAGATGAGGAAGTATGGATATGTGAAGTTTGCGGACATGTTCACTATGGTAAAAAAGCTCCTGGAAAATGCCCAGTATGCGGTCATCCAAGAGAGTATTTCTCAAGAAAAGTCGAAAGCAAATAAGTCAAAATGGCAGAACATCACCATCATCATGAAATAAGTGGTAAAAATCTTTTTATAACGATAATACTAAATATCTTTATAACAATCTCGCAGATAATAGGGGGTGTTTACTCAGGTTCACTTGCTCTTCTTAGTGATGCTTCGCACAATTTCAGCGATGTTTTAGCTCTGATTATTGCTTATGTTGCAAATAAGTTGGCAAAAAGACCAAGAACAAAAAGTGAGACTTTCGGTTACAAAAGAGCTGAGATTTTAGCAGCTCTTTTTAATGCTTCAGTGCTTATTGGCATAGCGATACTTCTTATCATAGAAGCGGTTAAAAAGTTTATATATCCAGAAGCTGTAAACTCACTATGGGTTATAGGACTTGGGCTTCTTAGTATCTTGTTAAATGCCGTAAGTGTTTTACTCATAAAAGATGATTCACATGATAATATGAATATGAAAGCAGCGTACATTCATCTGCTCAGCGATGTTTTAACTTCAGTTGCGGTAGTTGCAGGTGGAGTTTTAATGTATTTTTATAAAATTGTATGGGTTGATCCTTTTGTGTCGCTAATCATAGCATTTTATCTTATATGGGCAAGCTTTGGGCTTATTAAAGATAGTAGCGGAGTTTTGATGCAATTTGCACCAAACAGTGTGGACATAGACAAGCTATCAAGTCAAATTACTGATAATCCGGAGATTGATAATGTTCATCATATCCATCTTTGGAGGCTTAATGACCATGATATTCATCTTGAGGCACATTTGGATTTTCATAAAAATGTAACTTTGGAAGAGTCAAATAAGTTGATAGATAAATTAGAATTGCAACTACACAAAAACTTTGATATAGGGCACACAACCTTTCAATGTGAATACAATAGAAATGATAATAAAACGATAATATAAAATTATATCAATGTATCTTGATATAATAATTCTTTTATGCTATACTTGCCAAAAAAATTTTTGAAGAATTTGGAGAATTTTATGATAACTGCTGTCTTGCTTTTTCTTATTACACTTGTTTTTATAATTTGGCAACCTCGCGGTTTGCAGATAGGAACGACTGCTGTTACAGGAGCTGTTGTCGCCCTTATTTTAGGTGTTGTTAGTTTTCATGATGTTTGGATAGTAACTAGTATCGTTTGGGATGCAACTTTAGCTTTTATAGGGATAATACTTCTTTCGATGGTTCTTGATGAGATAGGATTTTTTGAGTGGTGTGCTATAAAAATGGCAAAACTAAGTAAGGGTAACGGACAACTTATGTTTATTTACTCTTTGCTTTTAGGAAGTTTTGTCGCAGCTTTGTTCGCCAATGACGGGGCAGCACTAATACTGACTCCAATACTTTTGGCAAAAATGAAGTTGTTAAAACTAAACACAAAAACAATACTCTCTTTTGTGTTAGCCGGCGGATTTATAAGTGATAGTGCCTCTCTTCCTTTTGTTTTTTCAAATCTTACAAATATTGTCACGGCAGATTATTTTCATATTGGATTTTTAGAGTATTTTATTAACATGATTGTTCCTTATATTGTCAGCACGGTTGTTTCCATATTGGTTTTATGGTTACTTCTAAGAAAAGATATTCCAAAAAAAGTAGATTTATCACTTTTAAAAGATGAAAACAGTGTCTTAAAAAATAAAATGCTTTTTAAATTTAGCTGGGTATTTTTGGTGATTTTATTTGTCGGATATGTGATTGGAGATAGTTATCATATTCCTATCAGTATATTTGCATTGGGTGGCTCTCTTATCTTTTTAGCTATCGCATCATCTATGAAAGTGGTAAAACCATGGCTTACTATAAAAACTGCTCCTTGGCAAATAGTTTGGTTTAGTATCGGACTTTATGTTGTAGTTTATGGTCTTAAAAATGCCGGATTGACTGATTATTTGGGTATAATTATAAAAGATTTAGTAGCTCACGGTGAAAATGTTGCGATAGTAGGAGTTGGTTTTATATCTGCTTTTTTAAGTGCCCTTATGAATAATATGCCGACAATCATGGTGATGGATATAGCAACAGGCGATGTCGGTCATCAAGCTTTGGCTTATGCCAATATAATAGGTGCGAACTTAGGTCCTAAAATGACACCTTTTGGTTCTCTTGCAACTCTTTTATGGCTTCATGTGCTAAGTCAAAAAGGAGTAAAGATAAGCTTTTGGCAATATACGAAATTTGGTCTTATCGTGACTCCGCCGGTACTTTTGGTTGTGTTATTGTCGTTGATTATATAAGGAAATAAGTGGAGATAGTTGATTTTTCTATTTTAACTCTTTTATTACTGTTTTTAGCAGGATTTGGTGCCGGTTTTATCGACTCGATTGCCGGAGGTGGGGGTATCATAACTCTACCGGTGCTTTTAGCTGTGGGAATTCCTCCTCATTTTGCACTTGCTACAAATAAACTTCAAAGCTCATTTGGGAGTTTTACCGCAACAGTGAATTATACAAAAAGAGGCTTGCTCAAGCCAAGGACAGTATTTGAAGGAGTTTTTTTTACTTTTATAGGAGCTGTCATTGGGGCTGTATCAGTCCAATACACTTCTTCAAAATTTTTAACAAATTTTATAATTATTATGCTAATTTTCCTTTTCTTCTTTACATTTTTTAATAAAAATTTAGGTTTTAAAGAAAAAATTAGTAAAATGAAGCCAACTATTTTTTATATTATTTTTGGTTTGGTTATAGGATTTTATGATGGTTTTTTCGGTCCTGGAACCGGCTCTTTTTGGACTATAACATTGGTGCTACTTTTAGGTCTTCACTTAAAAACAGCGACAGCTCAAACAAAAATATTTAATTTTACAAGCAATATAGTTTCTCTCGGGGTTTTTGCGCTTTCAGGATTGGTTTTATTGAAAATCGGTATAATTATGGGAGTAGGGCAAGTGATCGGGGCTTATAGTGGATCAACTCTTGTGGTAAAAAAAGAGGTAACATTTGTAAGATATGTATTTTTGATAGTCGTTGCAGCAACTATATTAAAACTCATGTATGATAAATGGTAAAAAGGAAGTTTTTATGGAGTATAGATATATTGGAAAAACAGGACTTAGAGTATCTCCTATTTGTTTGGGAACTATGACATTTGGCTCATCAGCGAATAAAAAAGAAGCTTTTAAAATAATGGATAAAGCTTATGAAAACGGGATAAATTTTTTTGATACAGCTGAACTTTACCCGGTACCGCCCAAAGCTTCTTGGGCTGGAGAAACTGAAAAGATAGTAGGTGAATGGTTAAGAACAAAACAAAGAGATTCTATAATTATAGCTTCAAAAGTTGCTGGAGCCGCAAACGGATGGTTTATTCCGCCTATAAGACATGGTTTGACTGCGATAGATAGATTTCACATAAAAAAAGCTGTTGAAGAGAGTTTAAAAAGACTTCAAACAGAGTATATAGATCTTTATCAAGTTCATTGGCCTGATCAAATAGTACCTATAGATGAAGCTTTGGAAGTTTTTAATGAGCTTGTAAAAGAGGGAAAGATAAGATATATTGGAACTTCAAACGATACGGCTTATGGGCTTACAAAGGCAAATGAAGTAGCTAATTGCAAAGGTTACAAAAGGTTTGAATCCATACAAAATAACTTTTCTTTACTCAATAGAAGATTTTTAGACTCTATCGCTGAGGTATGCAAGAAAGAGCATATTTCTCTTTTACCATATTCACCGATGGCAGGAGGCGTGCTGAGCGGAAAGTACAATAGTGAATATATTGATTCTGAGTGTAGGTTTGCATCATATATGGCAAATGAAAATCCAAGAGTGAGAGAACAGGTAAAAAGATTTGTTAACGATGAAACACTTGAATCTACAAAATTATATATTAAAATCGCTAAAAAATACGACCTCTCGCCTGTAACTTTGGCTATTGCATGGAGCAAACAATTTGATTTTGTGGCATCCACAATAGTTGGAGCTAGAAAATCAAAACAATTAGAAGAATCTCTTTTGGCAATGGATTTAATCTTAGATGATGAAATACTAAAAGAGTGTGACAAGGTTCATCAAAAAATTCTTTATCCTATGGGGTGATCAAAATCCCCCATGTGAGCCAAACATCATAAAAGTACCGCCAAATATCATGGTAAAAAGCATCATAACAAACCAAATGATAAAAATTGCAGGTATTGATGCGAGGGATAATTTTACTATAAATATAACCAAATTCCAAAAAGGTATGTCTATCTTACTTATTGTTACTTTTGTTTCATTCTCTTGCATTATTTATCCTTTAAAATTTTTATAATTGCTTTTGGTAATAGTTTAAACTCTAACTGTTTTATCTTATTTTGAAAACTTTGCAGTGTTTGACTCTCTTCTTTTTGAAAACACTCTTGAAGTATTATATTACCACCATCTAACTCATCGCTTACAAAATGCACACTCACTCCACCAATTTTCATATCTGATTCAAAGCTTCTTTGTATGGCATTTTCACCTTTAAAAAGTGGTAAAATGGAAGGATGAAGATTGATAGCTTTTATATTTTTTGTAAAAATAGAAGTTAGTATCCTCATAAATCCTGCAAGAACCGTTATATCAGGGTCAAATTTTTGAATTTGGCGTACCAATTCTTTATCAAACTCTTCGCGGGAGTTATATGTTTTATGCTCTATTAAGGTAAAGGGTATGTGGTGTTTTTTGCAGATATTTATGCCCGGCGCCTCTTTTTTGTTGCATATAGCACCTACAACTTCGTAAGTTTCTGAATATATCTTTTTTTTATGAAGTTTATTTATAATATTTTGAAGATTTGTTCCAACTCCACTAAATAAAATAACTATCTTTTTTACAGACATTTGATACCTTCAATTAAATCATTTGGAGTTAAGGAGTAGTTTGCCTTTTTATATCTTTTTGCCGCAAATGAGTGAGCAAGTGAACTGATGATCGCCGCATCAAGCGGTTTAAAGCCCTGAGCTGTCATTGAAGCTATCAGTCCTGTCAAAACATCCCCACTCCCACCTTTGGAGAGGGCGTTTGTACCAAAACTATTTATAAAAACTTTTTTGTTTTGAGCTATGAGAGTATTGCTGCCTTTTAAAAGTAAAACTATATCTTTATATTTATTTGTAAATTCTCTTGCAAAAGCAAATCTGTCTTTTTGGATATCTTTTGTGTCAAATTCTCCGAAACCGCATATCTTCAAAAGGATTGAGAACTCTTTTGGATGAGGAGTTAAAATCAAATTTGTTCTTTGACTTAAAAAAAGAAGCACTGCTTCACTTTTTAAAATATCCGCATCCAACACCACAGGAGTTTCTTTTTTTTCTATAATCTCCTTTAAAAGTTCAGGTTTATATCTTTCTCCAAGCCCCATTCCAAAAGCTATGGAAGTTACTTTTTGAGGAATTTGTTTTGATAGCATGATTTCATCTGGTAGTTTTACGGCTTTTTTGGAATAAACACTACAAAGTCCACTACCAAAAGCAAATGAAGCTTTTGCTGCTATAACACAAGCTCCCTTTTTTTCTCCGAGTATCATCAAAGAGTGTCCAAAATCACCTTTATTGGAGCTTTTTCGGTATCTGTATGGCAATCTCATATCTTTTTTTTCAAGTAAAAATGTACCGCTTTGTCCTTCATAAACACTTCTGCTGATTCCAAGATCAGCTACTTTTATAATTCCCACAAAATCTTTTGCATTGTCACCAAAAAGAGGAGTTTTGTATGCCCCCATGCTTATAGTCATATCAGCTTTGAAAGATATTGGGTTTGGATTACCTTTTATATCAATACCGGTTGGAATATCACAAGCTATTTTATAAGATTTGTGCTCATTTAACTCTTTAATTATAGAGATAACTTTATCATTTAGAGATTTGTTAAGTCCTGAGCCAAAGAGCGCATCTACGATAATATCACTTTGTATAATATTATCAACTATACTAATACCTATATTTTCTGCTCTTTTGAGTTGGATTTGACACATTTTTGACTTTGCACCAAGAGGTAAATATAAAAAAACTTTAAAATCACCATGCAAAATTCTTGCAAGCGTAACTCCGTCAGCTCCATTGTTGCCAGGACCTGAAGCTACAAAAACTAAACTTCCTTTTTTAAATTTTTTATGAATTTCTTTGCTTATAGCCTGAGCGGCATTTTCCATAAGTATATCTTCGTTTAAGCCAAACTCGTCATAACATCTTTGATCAAGTGAATAAACTTCATCAAATACAAACTTCATGATATTGCCCCCTTTATCTTTTTCTGTAACTGATAGCTTCGAGTAAGTGAGTTTTTTGTATATTTTCACTATCTTCTATATCGGCAATTGTTCTTGCTACTCTTAAAATTTTATTGATACCTCTTTGAGTTAGACCAAATTTTGAAACTGCTAAATGGAGTATGTTTTCGTTTGTACTGTCAAGTTTACAAAATCTTTCTATATCTTTTTCGCTCATTTTACCATTGAGTTCACTTTGTCCTCTTTTTTTTTGTTTTATAAAAGCTTTTTTAACAAGTTCAAACATTTGATATGAGCTGATAGAAGGCTTATCCTTTCTTGATATTTCATCCATTTGTACATACAAATCTATTCTGTCAAGAAGAGGTCCCGAGAGTCTGTTTTTGTATCTTTGTATCTCAAGTTCATTGCATCTGCATTCATTAATCGTGCTTAAAAGGTTGCCACAAGGGCAAGGATTTTGAGCAGCGATAAATAAGAACTTAGTATGATATTCAACTTTTGAATTTACTCTTGAAATTAGAACTTTATGATCTTCAAGAGGTTCTCTTAAGCTCTCCAATACCCCTTTTTGAAAATGAGGAAATTCATCAAAAAAAAGTATGCCATTATTTGCAAGAGCAACTTCTCCCATCATAGCTTTTGAACTTCCTCCTCCAAAGATACTGGGTTTACTTGAAGTGTGATGGGGCGAGCGAAAGTTTCTTATGGGTTTAAAGGTTATATCTTCATGGTTTATAGAGCCTAACCTTGCATTCTCAAGAATCTCTTCCAAATTCATAGGGGGAAGTATATATCTTATCCTCTTTGCGCACATACTTTTTCCACATCCAGGACTCCCCTCAAAAAGAATATTATGCATCCCAGAAGCTGCTATAAGTGAGGCTCTTTTTGCTATTTCTTGAGCTTTAACATCTAAAAAATCAAGAGAAAAATTACCTTGATAGTAGTATTTTACATTATCAATTTCTAAAAAGTCAAACTCTATATTTTTAGGGGATTTAAATTTTTTATCTTTGCTCTTGAAAAACTCTATTGCTTCTTCGAGATTGTCACAAGTTGCTATCTCAATACCTGGAATTTTTGAAATATTATCAAAACTTTCAGCTGGAATTAATACTTTTTTTATCTTTTTTTGTTTTGCAAGAGATAAAATGATAGGAAATATATAGTTTGTATCTTTGACCTTGCCATTAAGCCCAAGTTCGCCAAAAATGAAAATATTATCGAAATTTACATCTTCATTTTGAAGTGCAACGCTAAGTGCAAAACCAAGGTCAAAATGGCTACCTTCTTTTTTTAAATCTGATGGAGAAAGATTAATAGTGATTTTTTGTGGGGGAAATTTGTATTGAAGTGACGAAAGGGCAGATTTTACCCTATCTCTTGATTCCTGGATGGATGTATTTGCCAAACCTACTATACTGAAACCCGGAAGTGCTCTTGAGAATGTACTCTCTACTTCAACTATCTTAGCTTCATATATTTCAAGAGTGGCACAATATAATTTTTTCATAAGTCACTTTTTTTTAGCCCTTTCTTTTTTTTTCCACTCTTTATCAAATTTTTTTCTTTTAAGATAAGATAATCTTTCTATAAAAAGATGACCTTTCAAGTGATCCATCTCATGCTGAAAAGCAACTCCTAAAAGCTCATCATATTCTTTAACTATTTTATTCCCAAATCTGTCATAATACTCTACTTCTATCCACTCAGCTCTTTTCACATCATCATAGTAATCAGGTACACTAAGGCACCCCTCTTGATAAATGATAGAGCCTTTTTGATTAATAATTTTTGGATTTATAACTTCTAACAAGTTTTCTTTTTTCTGTTCATCATTTTCATCAGGAAGAAGAATTAATAGTGCATTTAAGGGTATGGCTATCTGTATGGCAGCCAAGCCTATACCATTTTTTGCTACCATTGTCTCATACATATCATCTAAGAGTAGATGTAATTCTTTATCAAATTTTTTGATATCTTTTGACGGTTCTTTTAACTTCTTATTCGGATAAGTTATTATTTCTCTAATCATATAAATTCCCAATTTTTATTATTTACTGACCTTATACACCATGATGAGCAAATCTTCTGTATAGTTGCAGAAACTCAAAGTCCCTACAACCCCCTTGAAGCTTACGAAAAGTAAAGTTTTTCGTACAAAAAACGCATAAGGTCAGTTATTTATCACATATTTCAAATGTTTTTTTATTTTTTGCACTTTTACTTGTTGCGTCTAAAGCACAATTTATACTTTCTTCCACTTCATAACTTTCTTTAATCATGGCAATTCCTATACCAATATCCATATCAATTTCAGTATCATTTAATACAATATTTGAATTGATTAATAGTTCAAATATTCTATTACAGGCACCTTTTGTATTTTCCATATTTGTATGGCGAAGCAACATAATAAAGCTATTTCCACCAAAATAGGATATGATATCATTTCTTCTTGAAGTTTTTAACAGCATCTTTGCTACAATTCTTAATAAAAATATTTTATCTTTTTGAAATGGCAACTTTTTTAAAATATTTTCTTTTATTTCTATGGAGATAATGCTACTTTGATGGTGAAACTTCATAACTTTTTGTCTTTCTTTTTTTGCCTGTTCGACAAAATACCTTTTGTTATAAACTCCAAATCTTGTATCAAAAATTGTACTATTTTCTATATTTTTAAAAGCTGAACCAGCTTTTTGATATTTTTCTTTTAATAAATCTAACTGATTATCAATGCTTTGTACGAATTGTTTCAGTTTTGATTCAAAGGTACTTGCAATATTTTTTATAATCAAATTATTTTTATTTTCTTGCAATTCTTTTTCTGTTTCGCTACTTAATTGTTTTATGAGATGAATATTTTTATATATAGAATTTACAACTTTAATGATACTGTTTATCCCAATAAATATCTCTTTGATATCTTTTTCAATCTCAACCCTGTTTTCATTGTAATTGCTTTCTTCAAATTCCAATAATTCTTGTATTTTTTTTTGAAAATCTATACTTCTTTCATCTAAAAGTTTTTCAAAAAATATTTTGTAATTATCTGGGGTAGGCGGAGTTCCCTTACTAATCATTGTTTTTAATACAAAAACAGAAAATCTCTCCACCTCGTTTGCAGAAGAATCCAACTCAAGTTGTATATTGATTTTTGAGTGTTCTCTTGATTTTACTTTTTGTTCTTTCGTGTTATTATTCTGTTTTACAATTCGTTTATCAAGTAAGGCCACTCATTCTCCTATTTGTTATTTTAAATTTTTATCTAAAACTTTATCAATAAGTCCGTAATTTTTAGCTTCATCCGAACTCATAAAAAAATCTCTATCCGTATCAGCACCTATTTTATCAAGAGGTTGACCTGTATTTGTAGATAGTATCTTATTTAATATATCCTTCAATCTCAGTATCTCTTTGGCTTGTATCTCTATATCGGTTGCCTGACCTTGAGCACCGCCTAAAGGCTGATGTATCATGATTCTGGCATTAGGAAGAGCATATCTTTTTTCTTTCGCACCACAACTAAGTAAAAATGCACCCATAGAAGCTGCCTGACCTACACAAATAGTACAAATATCAGGCTTTATATAATTCATAGTGTCAAATATACTAAAACCGCTTGTTATGACTCCGCCTGGAGAATTTATATATAGATATATATCCTTTTCAGGGTCTTCAGCTTCTAAAAAAAGAAGTTGAGCAACTATGGAAGAAGCTACTTGATCGTTTATTTCTCCGCTTAACATAATAATCCTATCTTTTAAAAGCCTTGAATAAATATCATAACTTCTTTCTCCTCGACCTGTTTTTTCTACAACATAAGGAATGTAACTCATCTATTTTTCTTCTTCGAGTTTTAAAATTTTTGAAAAAAGCTTATCTTCGACCATTGCCATTTTAATAGCTGGCAATAAACCCTGCTTTTGATAATACTCCATATATTTTTTAGGATCCTGTCCTTGTTGCATAGCTTCATAATATACAGCTTGAATTACTTCATTATCGTTTACTTCTATTTTTTCCTCTTTTGCAAGTTCATCAACTATAAAAGTGAGTTTAACACTTTCTTGCGCATCACTTTCTAAGCTTTTTCTTATCTCATCAACTTTATCTGGATTGTTTTGAAGATTTTTTATCTCTTCTTCATCTTTTTCTCTTAAAGAATTTTTAAAGCTCATTTCCACTTCTTGTTCGATTACTGTTTTGGGCAAATCAAATTCCAATTTTTCTATAAGAGCTTGTGTAAAAGTAGGTTTAAGTTTTTCAAGATATATTTTATTGAGTTTTTCCTGTTTGATTTGTTTTTTTACCTGTTTTTCCAAGTCTTCTTTTGTAGGATGCTCGATATCTGGCAGAAATCTTTTAAGTAACTCTTCATCAGGAATATCTGGCATTACTTTTTCTTCTATTTTATGAAGGGTCACTTTGAAAACAGCGTCCTTGTCTGCTAACTCAGCACTACCATATTCTTTTGGAAAAGTTACTTTTATATCTCTTGTTTCTCCTTTTTTCATACCAATCATTCCATCTTCAAATCCAGGTATAAAACTGCCGCTTCCTATCTCTAAAGAGTATCCCTCAGCTTTTCCTCCGTCAAAAGGTTTGTCGTCAATATAACCATCAAAATCAATATTTGCTATATCTTCATTTTGTAATTGTCTGTCTTCTTTAACTTCTTTGACTTTTGCAGATGATTTTAGTATTTGTTTTACTCGTTCGTCAATCTCTTTTTTGGTTACTCTTGGAGTTTTGTATTCTGGAATACACTCTTTTACTTTAGATGTATCTATACTCGGTCTAAAAGAGATTTCAAAAGCTATATCTATACTGCCATCATCAACTTTTTTGTATTCTGTGATATGTGGCTCTCCTATCAAGTTTTCGTTAACTTCATTTAATTCACTTAGTGTATTTTTTAAAAGTTCTTGAAATATTTGAGATACGCTGTCTTGCTCGATATTGTCTTTATAAAGTTTTTTTATGACTCCAGCCGGTGCTTTACCTTTTCTAAAACCATCTATTTTTGCATCTTTTGCAATCTTTTTTGCAATCTTTGTTTCTTGTTCTTCTACTTTTTCTTTTGAGACTTTTGCCTCGACTTTCGCATTGGCAGAGTCAACTTTAGTTGCTTTTATCTTCATCTATTTCCTTTTTTCTAATAATATTTTAGATAATATATCAAAATTTTGCTTTTTTATCATTTAAAAAAGAAAAAAAAAGTATAATAACACTCAAATAAAGATATGCAAATATGCAAAAGGTTAAATATGCAAAAAGATTTTGAAGAGGCTGTTAAAACTATTTTGAAAAATATTGGAGAAGATGTGAACAGAGAAGGACTTGTTGACACTCCAAAAAGAGTTTATAAAGCATATAAATATTTTACCAAAGGGTATGAGCAAGATCCAAAAGAAGTTTTAAACCAGGCACTTTTTAAAAGTTCAAATAACGAGATGGTAATCGTAAGAGATATTGAATTTTATTCTCTTTGTGAGCATCATCTTTTACCCATCATCGGCAGAGCGCATATCGCATATATACCTGATGGCAAGGTTGTCGGACTTTCTAAAATACCAAGATTGGTAGAAGTATATGCAAGACGGCTTCAAATTCAAGAACGCTTAACTGAACAAATAGCAGAAGTTATAAATGATATAATTGAGCCAAAAGGTGTAGGAGTGGTACTTCAGGCGAGGCATATGTGTATGGAGATGAGAGGTGTGGAAAAGTCAAACAGTTCTACGATTACTTCTGCTTTAAGAGGAATATTCTTAAAAGATAAAACAAGAAAAGAATTTTTTGATATTATAAATACTCCACAAACAAACAGATTTTAAATTCTCACAATGTAAATAAAAGGAAATTGTTGAAAAGAATTGCCAAAAAGTTAAAAAATAATACTCTTTCTCCTCTTTTTGGATTAATAACAAAAATAAGTTCAACGATTATAGAAGTACAGGGGTTAAACCCGGGTATAAGTGATATCGTTGAGATAGTAAGAGAACATGACAGCAGCAGTGAGCTTGGAATGGTTACAGAAGTAAGAGGAGAAAAATTTTATATTTCGCCTTTTGGTTTTATAGAGGGTTTTAAGGTAGGGGATAAAGTATTTTTAAATAACAGTGGACTTAGTATCCCCGTTTGTGATGATCTTTTGGGCAGAGTAGTTGATCCGTTTATGAGGCCGAAAGATGGTGGTGATATTTTGAGAAAAACAAAGCTTATGCCTATTATGAAGCCTCCTATTGAAGCTATGAAAAGAGGTATCATTGATACGACTTTTTCAGTTGGTGTTAAAAGCATAGATGGGCTTTTGACTTGTGGAAAAGGTCAAAAAATGGGCATATTTGCCGGAAGTGGTGTTGGGAAGTCAACTCTTATGGGAATGATTGTAAAAGGAAGCAACGCTCCTATAAAAATAGTAGCACTTATTGGTGAAAGAGGCAGAGAAGTTCCTGAATTTATCCAAAAAAATTTAAATAATGATTTAAGTGATACCGTGATAGTAGTTGCTACAAGTGACGATTCTCCCCTTATGAGAAAATATGGAGCATTTGCAGCTATGAGCGTGGCAGAATACTTTAAAGAACAAGGAAGAGATGTACTTTTTATCATGGATTCGATTACAAGATTTGCTATGGCTCAAAGAGAGATAGGGCTTGCACTTGGTGAGCCGCCTACTTCAAAGGGGTATCCTCCGTCAGTTTTATCTTTATTGCCCCAGTTAATGGAAAGAGCAGGAAAAGAAGATGGTAAAGGCTCAATCACAGCATTTTTTACTGTGCTTGTTGAAGGAGATGATCTTAGTGATCCTATAGCTGATCAAAGCAGAAGCATTCTTGACGGGCATATAGTGTTAAGTCGTGAAATGACTGATTTTGGAATTTATCCGCCTATTGATATACTCAAAAGTGCATCCAGGGTTATGAATGATATAGTAAAAGATAAACATAAATTTGCTGCTATAACATTTAAAAAACTATATTCTATCTTGAAAGATAACGAAGTGCTTATACGAATCGGAGCTTATCAAAAAGGAACCGACAAGGAACTTGATTTTGCCATAGATAAAAAAAGAGATATGGAAGAATTTTTAAAGCAACCTCCTGCTGTTCTTGAAGAGTATGAAAATATAGTGGATAATCTTATAAATATAATAGAAAGAAGAGAAAATGAAAGATTATAATTTAAGCGAAATATAATATATAATATCGTAATATTCAAAAATAAAATAGGATATATTTTATCCTAATTAAATGAGGAATAAATATAATGAGAGTTTACTTAGACAATAATGCAACAACTATAGTAGATCCTGAAGTTGAAAAGCTGATGAATCCGTTTTTTTGCCAAATGTATGGTAATCCAAATTCATTGCATCAATTTGGAAGCGAAACGCATCCTGCACTCTCGGTAGCGATGGATAGGCTGTATGATGGCATAAATGCTAAAGATAGTGATGATGTTATAGTAACCTCATGTGCTACTGAAAGTAATAACTGGGTCTTACAGGGAGTTTACTTTGATAAGATAAAAAATGCAGATAAAAATCACATCATAACAAGTTCGGTTGAGCATCCCTCTATCATAGCAACTTGTAGATTTTTGGAAACTCTTGGTGTTAGAGTTACTTACCTGCCTGTGAACCATGAGGGTGTAATCAATATCAATGACTTAAAAGAAGCGATTGACGATGAGACTGCTCTTGTTTCAATCATGTGGGCAAATAACGAAACCGGAATGATTTTTCCCATAGAAGAGATAGGGCAGGTTTGCAAAGAAAGAGGTATACTTTTTCATAGTGATGGAGTTCAAGCTATTGGTAAAATAGCAGTAGATGTTCAAAAAGCTGGTGTTGACTTTATGAGTTTTTCTGCCCATAAATTTCACGGACCAAAGGGTGTGGGAGGATTATATATAAAAGACAGTATTCCTCTAACCTCTTTGTTACATGGAGGTGAGCACATGGGTGGCAGAAGAAGCGGGACTTTAAATGTTGCGGGTATTGTCGCAATGGGCAAAGCTATGGAATTAGCTGTCAAATACCAAGAATACGAGTATAAAGAGGTAACTAGACTTAGAAATAAGCTTGAAGATGCACTTTTGGAAATACCAGATGTTTTTGTAGTTGGCAGTAAAAAAGATAGAGTGCCGAATACTATTTTAGCAAGTATAAAAGGTGTTGAGGGCGAGGGAATGCTTTGGGACTTAAACCAATACGGTATAGCCGCTAGTACAGGTAGTGCATGTGCTAGTGAAGATTTGGAATCAAATCCTGTGATGGAAGCCATAGGAGCAGAAGCTGATCTTGCTCATACGGCATTGAGACTTAGTTTGAGCAGGTTTACTACTGAAGAAGAGATAGATTATGCGATTTTACATATCAAGCAGGCGATAAAAAGATTGAGAGCTATATCAAGCACTTTTTCATATACGCCCAAAAACCATAAAAGCGGACTTTAGGAGAAAAAATGGCAAAAAATGATTTAATAAGCGGAAATATTTGGGATGAGTATTCTCAAACTGTACAAGATAGAATGAATAATCCAAAAAATATGGGTGAGATAACTGAAGAAGATGCCCAAAAACTTGGAGGCAAACTAATAGTAGCAGACTTTGGAGCTGAGAGTTGTGGTGACGCCGTAAGACTTTACTGGGTAGTAGATGAGAAAACAGATAAGATAATAGAAGCTAAATTTAAAAGTTTTGGATGTGGAACAGCCATAGCAAGCAGTGATACAATGGTAGATCTTTGTAAAGGCAAGAGTGTAAATGAAGCTGTTAAGATAACCAATATAGATGTAGAGCATGCCATGCGCGATACTCCCGAACATGCCGCAGTACCTCCTCAAAAAATGCACTGTTCTGTTATGGCTTATGATGTTATAAAAAGAGCCGCAGCACAATACAAGGGTGTAGATGAAGCAAGTTTTGAAGATGAGATTATAGTGTGTGAATGTGCCAGAGTGAGCCTTGGAACTATAAGAGATGTTATCAAAATAAATGATTTAAAAACAGTAGAACAGATAACAGATTATACAAAAGCCGGCGCATTTTGTAAATCTTGCATAAAGCCGGGCGGACATGAAGAAAGAGAATATTATCTTGTTGATATATTGGCTGAAACCAGAGCTGAAATGGAAAAAGAGATATTAGAAGAAAGTGAAAAAACAGGCAAAGAAATACCATTTAAAGAGATGACGGTTGTTCAAAGATTAAAAGCTGTTGAGAGTGTTATAGATGAAAATATAAGACCTATGCTTGTAATGGATGGCGGAAATCTTGAAATACTTGATATAAAAGAAAATGAAAATTATACAGATATTTACATCAGGTATTTAGGAGCATGCAACGGTTGTGCAAGCAGTGCAACAGGTACGCTCTATGCCATAGAAGCCATACTGAAAGAAAAACTTGATGAAAATATAAGGATTTTGCCTATATAAAAATAAATTTTATGCCCATGCTAACTTTTTAGTTAATGTGGGTATAATATGATATGAAAAAAAGTATAATTAGTTTATTGCTTTTAAGTTTTTGTTCATTGGCAGCAAAAGAAAATATAAATTATATAGATAAAACTCATGCTACACTCAGCGATTGGATATACAATACCTCCAACAAGATAGATATATTTTTTAGCAAGAGTGATATGGATGTTTCAAAATCAAAAGGAACATACGCTAACATATATTTAGACTCTTACGCACAAGAACATACGGGCTTGCAGTATAATTTTAATGCGAGGATAAGACTAAGACTTCCCAGGACTCAAAAAAAACTCCATTTGATATTTGAGAATTATAAAAATACACTTTCTGCTGATCGGCAAAATAGCTCAACCATAGGTGAAAGTGTCAGCAATAACAGTTATCTTTTAGGTTTGCAACTTGATAAAATAAAATCAAAATTTATAAATATTCGTTTTGGAGGAGGGGTACACTTTAGTGGAATTAGCCCAGATGCTTACATATCTTTATATTTAAGCAAATATTATTACAATCATGCCAAATGGGAGTTTGAATTAAGCAATAATGCAAAATACTTTATAAAAAAACACTTGGACAATACAGTTGCACTCTCAGCTTCAAGGATTATAAATGAGAATTTAAAATTTTCATTTCAAAACAGTTATCATTACCTTGAAAGCTCAAACCATTTAAACGAAGTAGTAAATTCTTTGAGTTTAGAGCAATATATCGGTCATAAAAAAGGGCTCAGTTATCTTTTGTCTATCTATAGTTCAGGCGATAGAGATAATGACTTTAAGCTACGCTATTACTTAGGCGAAGTTTCATACAAAAGATATTTTTACCATGATTATGCATATTATGAGTTTAGTCCGGGAGTCATACTAAGAAATGAAAATAATTTTAAACCTTCAGCTCAGATTATTTTTAGAATCGGACTGTTTTTTGGAAAACCGGATGTTGTAACTTACAATAAGTTTAAATAGTCAAAGAGTTGTTGAAAATTTCTCTAAATTTATATTAAATATTCTTAATAATAAAATTTTTTAACAAAAATTTAACATTCTATTGATATACTCCTAAAATGAAAAAAGTAAGAAAAGTTTTACTACTTGAAGATAATATTTTGTTTGCCGAGTCTGTACAGGACTATCTGGAAGAACAAGGGTTTTTAGTGGATATTGTAGGTGATGGGGAAAAAGCACTTCAGCAAAGTTATCTTGTCAATTATGATATATATCTTTTAGATATTAATGTACCTGAGGTAAATGGGATTGATTTTTTGAAGATGATAAGAAGCAGTGGAGATAACAGAGCATCTATATTTATCACTTCCTATCAAGATAGAGAAACTTTAAAAGTAGGATATGAAACCGGTTGTGATGATTATATGAAAAAGCCTATAGATCTTGAAGAATTGTTGTACCGTATAAATGTTCTTCTTAGTAGACGAAAGAGCACAAGTGCTAAAGTTAAGTTAAATGAAAAATGTTATTATGACTTTAAGCAAAGAGCTATTTTTTGTGATAAAAAAATAGTTAAATTGCCACTTAAAGTTATTCAGTTATTGGAACTTTTTTTAGAAAATAGGTCGCAAATTGTGACGAAAGAGCAGATAATATATAAGTTATGGAGTGCTTCTGATGAATATAGTGATGGATCAATAAGAGTTTATATTAATAAACTTAAAAAAATATTAGGTAAAGATAAAATAATAAATCTTAAAGGTATCGGATATAAATTAACAAATAATTAATACAAATGCTCTACAATTCTTCAAATATTTTCAAGGAGGATTGATGAGAGTTTACTCTACGCTTATTATTTCAGCTATAACAGCTTCATATTTATTTGGAGCAGATAATGTGAATTTGGGTAAAGTTACGGTACAAAATTCAGCTATAAAGACTGAAGTAACTGATGTTTCAGGAAGAGATTTAAAATCAGCTGATTTGGCTGATGCTTTGGCAAATACTGTGCCGAGTATTGATATACAAAGAAGAAGCGGTATAGCAAATGATATTATACTAAGAGGTCAAAGAAAAGATAATATAAATATCATTGTTGATAACGGCAAGATTTATGGAGCTTGTCCAAATAGAATGGATCCGCCGACTTCTCATGTGATAACAAGCAATATAAAAAAAGTTGAGATTATAGAAGGTCCTTATGATGTAGAGGATTTTGGCACATTAAGCGGTGCAGTTAAAATCACTACAAAAAAACCTACAAAAAAACTTCACAGCAATATCAATATAAATTTTGGAAGTTGGGGCTATCGTAAGGCTTCCGCATTTGTAAGTGGTGGAAATGATAAGGTAAGAGCAATGCTTGGCGCTTCAACTGAGAAAAGTGGACAATATAAAGATGGCAATGGGCATACTATGGCAGAGCAGTTAAAGATAGCTACACAAGGAACGCCCAATGCCCCTAAGCAATACAAATCAAGTGAATTCAATAGGGATGCTTACAGAAAAACATCTTTTATGGGTAAAGTATATGTAAGCGTAACTGATAACCAAGAGTTGAGATTAAGTTATACCGGCAACAGGAGTGATAATGTGCTTTATCCTTCAACCCCGATGGATGCCATAAAGGATGATTCTGATCTTTACAATATCAAATATATCTTAAAAGATTTAAGTCGATATTCAGATAAGTTGACTCTTGAGTATTATGATTCAAGAGTGACTCATCCTATGACGACTCAATTTAGGAAAATGAGCAGTGGTTCTATGGGAACGGTCGCAAATGTTATGAGTGCTAATATCTACGGAAGTAAGATAAATAACTATTTTCATATGAATAGAACTAAAATCTCTTATGGCTTGGAAGCAAGCAGGAGAAATTGGGATGGTAGATATTGGAAACAGTACACTTCGTCTCATGCGGTAGAATTAAACAAAAGTATTCCTAATGTCAATACTGACAATGTTGGCTTTTTTACAAAAGCAAAAAGAACTTTTGGCAAATTTGAATTAAATGGTGGTGCAAGATATGACTACACTACAATCAAGGCTGAAAATAATGATCCAAGTAAAACATATAATGATGTAAGTGCTTATTTATTTACTTACTATCATCAAAATGACTCTTTGAAATATTTTGCCGGTATGGGTAAGTCCATAAGAGTTCCTGACGGAAAAGAGTCTCACTACAGGCTGAAAGTGTCAAATAAATTGGTGGGAAATCCAAACCTAAATGAGACAAAAAACTATGAGGCTGATCTTGGAATGGAAGGAACTTATGAAAACAGTACCTTTAAAGCGAAAGTCTTTTATAGTGCTTTAAAAGATTTTATAATTTATAATGCGGCCGAAACCAAGTATCAAAATGTAGATGCAAAGATTTATGGAGCCGAGTTTAGTGGGACTTATTTTGCAACCGATAATTTATATCTTGATTATGGTGCAGCTTATCAAAGAGGAAAAAAAGATCACGCACTCTCAGGTGAGCCAAATGATATGAATCTTCCATCAATACCGCCAATAAAGGCAAATATAGGCATAAATTATGAGCCAAGCTCAACCTTAAGGTTAAAAGCTGAGATTGTAGCCTCTGGTAAGTGGAAAGATTATGATGCAGACAATGGCGAGCAGGCTATCAGCGGATGGAGCGTAGTTAACTTAAAAGCAAGCAAAGATATATACAAAAGGTTTAATGTAACATTGGGCGTTGATAATGTATTTGATAGAGCTTATGCGGTTTCCAATACATATAAAGACTTAACTTTGGTTTCAGGTTCTACTGGAAGTGTAATGCTTTTAAATGAGCCTGGCAGATATCTTTATGCTAATTTATCATATAAATTTTAATGAGAGGTTGAAGTGGATTTACTTTTTTTAAAAAAAATTGTTGATTTTGGTGTTATAGGTTTTTTGGTGCTTCTTAGTATCCTATCTTTAACTTTTTTTATAGAAAGACTTTTTTACTATAAAAAAGTAGATCCCACAAAGTTTAAAAATCACAAACTTTTGGAAAATGCTCTGACAAAGCATTTAACAACCATAGGCTCTATAGCATCAAATGCTCCATATATAGGGCTTTTAGGTACGGTACTTGCCATCATGATAACATTTGCAAGCATTGGTAATAGTGGACTTGATGCTGCAAAAATTATGAGTTCCATTGCATTGGCTTTGAAAACTACAGCAGTTGGTTTGGTGGTGGCTATTTGTTCGATGTTTTTTTATAATATATTAGTAAGATATACAGAAACTATTTTGGCTCATTTTGATGAAGAAGTTTGATTCTATAAATGTCGTACCTTTTATCGACATTATGCTAGTGCTTTTAGCTATAGTTCTAACAACTTCTACTTTTGTAGCCAAGGGAATCATTCCTTTGCATCTCCCAAAAGCATCTGCAAAACAGATAAAGCATTTAAAATTTTTAAATATTAGTATTAAAAAAAACGGTGATATATTTTTAAATAAAAAGAAAATAACAAAGGATAAATTATTTGAAAAGTTATCCTTGCTGCCAAAAAAAACGGCTATTGCTATAAGAGAAGATAAAAATTCTAAATTTCAATTTTTTGTAACTATTTTGGAAATGCTAAAAAGTATGAATTTTAAAAATATTTCTATTATTACAAAAGAGTAATATGCGAAGCTTTCAATCTTTTTTTGTTTCAATTATTATACACTTTAGCATATTTGCAATATTTTTATTTGCTTATTCAAATATCAAAATTCCTCAAAAAAAAGAGAGAATTATCTCTTTAAAAACGATAAAATTACAAAAATCGAAAAAAGTTGTCAAGAAGCCAAAAAAGATAAATGTCAAAAAAGTAGAGCCTAAACCAAAACCAAAACCAAAACCAAAACC
>Ga0256829_1000774_pt1 | contig 29174 bp, 26 predicted proteins | sample 131447metaG_FD_185979 | JGI IMG/M metagenome (GOLD analysis project Ga0256829, IMG submission 185979) | Hydrothermal vent microbial communities from Lau Basin, Pacific Ocean - 131-447 | ecosystem: Environmental > Aquatic > Marine > Hydrothermal vents | place: Pacific Ocean: Lau Basin | collected... | reverse complement strand
AAAGTTACAAAAAAAAGTTTTTTTTGGGTATTTAAAGGAATTTAAATGCTCATAGCAGGTCTAGGTAACCCTGGGTCTAGTTATGAATCGACCCGCCATAACATAGGTTTTATGGTGGTGGATGCTCTTATTAAGCGTCAAAATGCTACGAAACTTTCCTCTTCAAATTTTGAAGGTGATCTCTACAAATTTCAAAATCATTATCTATTAAAACCCTTGACATTTATGAACTTATCTGGTAATTCTATATTTAAAGTAAAAAATTTTTATAAGATAGATGAAGTTGTTGTAATACATGATGATTTAGATTTGCCTTTTGGGACACTTCGTTTTAAAAAAGGTGGTGGAGATGGTGGGCATAATGGTCTTAAATCTACTGATTTTAAAATCACTAAGGAGTATGTGAGGGTACGCATGGGTATAGGAAAGCCAGAACATAAAGGGGAAGTAACCTCGTATGTTTTAGGTAGATTTAATCCAAAAGAACAAGAGCATCTTAATGAGTGGATAGATCAAGCGTGTGCATCTATAGAGTTTTTATTGGAAAATTCACTTGATGATGTGAGTTCTCTTCACACAATTAAAAAATTTCAGTTAAAATAACAGTTATGTTAGCCTATAAATATATCATTACCCATTTTTTAAAATACTTTTTTATTATACTTTTAGCTTTAATGCTTTTTTCAGTAGGTTTTGAATACTCATCTATGGTTGGTGAGATAACTCTTCCTGCAAACTTACTCCTTATATTTTTAGTCTATAAAGCATTTTTTTCGATAGATATGCTTCTGCCCATCTCTTTAGTTTTCGCTATGATCTCAACAAAAATATTTTTGATACGATCAAATGCTTTAGTCTCCTTTTATTCGTTAGGTTATTCAAAAGCAGATATATTAAAGCCTTTTATCTACATCTCAGTGAGTATAATTTTTGTTTTTATTGCTTTTCATGCTAGTGCTAGTTTTGCCCGTTCTAATGAGTTTGCAAACAATATTAAAAGTAATGCTGAATATCTTAGTCCTTCAAGAAATCTTTTTTTCTCCTATAAAGATAAGTTTATCTATTTTGCGAAAATGCTTCCTTTGCAACAAAGAGCAGAAGGTGTTCGTGTATTTAAGGCAAACAATGGTTCTCTCAAAGAGGTAGTTGTAGCAAAGATGGCGCGTTATGAAGATGGATATTGGCATATAAAAAATGCAGATATATTGAGAAAACCACAAGATATTTCTTTTGATTCAAAAGGGATAACTATCTTATCTCACCAAGATTTAAAACTACTATACGGTTTTAGGCCTAAAATGTTAGATAGGGTGTATGAAGGTAAGGTAAACTTTACCATTCAAGATGCTTTTGAAGCATTGTTCGTTTTAAAAGATGAAAATATAAATATTGACTCCATTAAAGGTGCTTTATATAAGATTTTTATCTATCCTTTCTTTGCCCCTTTGCTTGTAGTGATTATCTTCTTTTTTGTTCCTATCAGTGCAAGAAATATAAATATCTCTTTGTTTAGCTTTGGAGCAATCTTATCAACCTTACTACTTTGGGGAATAATATTTATGCTTACAGAGTTTGTCCGAAATAGAGTTATCTCAAGTGAGGTAGGGATAATCTTACCTATAATCATTTTATTTTTAGTTGCTTTGAGACAATGGAGAAAGTACCGTTTAACAACCTAACGAATTTATAAGCACATTTTGGGTAAAATTACTTAATTTTATTTATGGATTATTATTATGGATTTTAAAGCATTAGCAACCGAGTACAAAACACCTCTTTATGTATATGACTTAGATTATATGTCACAACAGTATGAAAAACTTAAACTTGCTTTTAAGGGGCGTAAGAGCATCTTGGCTTATGCAGTGAAAGCAAATTCTAACTTAAGTGTTATTCAACATTTTGCCCAGTTAGGAAGTGGAGCGGACTGTGTATCAATAGGTGAAGTTAGACGAGCACTTCTTGGGGGTATAGCACCATACAAAATCCTTTTTTCTGGTGTTGGTAAAAGTGATGATGAGATTCGTGAAGCGATCGAAGCAGATATCCTTTATATCAATGTTGAGAGTGAAGCCGAATTAAATCGAGTAGAGTTTATTGCAAGAGAGTTGAGAAAAATCTCCCGTATTAGTGTTCGAGTCAATCCAAATATTGATCCAAAAACTCATCCCTACATCTCAACAGGACTTCATGACAATAAATTTGGTGTAGATATAAATAGTGCAAAAAGAATGTATATAAAAGCAAAGAACTCTGATGCTCTTGACCCAGTAGGCATCCATTTTCATATAGGAAGTCAGCTTACAGAACTTAAGCCTATCTATGAAGCGAGTGAGATTGTTGCAGATATGGTGCGTTCATTAGAGGCTATAGATATTAAACTGAAGTTTTTTGATATTGGTGGAGGACTTGGAGTAGAATATGATGGTGAGACTACCATAGAGCCTTATGACTATGCACAAGCAATTCTAGCTACACTTAAAGGTTTAGATATAACTGTCATTTGTGAACCTGGGAGATTTTTAACTGCAAATGCAGGTTATTTTCTCACAAAAGTGTTGTATGAAAAACAAAATGCAGAGAAAAGATTTACAATTGTCGATGGTGCTATGAATGATCTTCTTCGCCCAAGTTTATATAATGCTTATCACAAGATAGAACCCATCACAGAGGTCACAGGTGAGACTTCTAAAGCTGATGTTGTTGGTCCAGTATGTGAGAGTGGAGATTTTCTTGCCAAAGATTGTGAGTTGCCAGTTTTAGAGCATAATGATCTTCTTGTAGTCCATAGTGCAGGGGCTTATGGCTTTGGTATGGGAAGCAACTATAACACTCGTGGACGAAGTGCAGAGGTAGCTGTAAGTAATGGAAAATCAAGACTTATCCGAAAGCGTGAAAGGTTTGAAGACTTGATAGCATTAGAAAAAGAGTTTTTGATTTAGATGCACTACTTCATAGATGTTCAAGGTACTTTGATAAGCGATATTGATAAAAGCCCGTTAGTAGGTAGCATAGAGTTTATCGACCTGCTTAATGAAAACAAAATCCCTTATATGATAGTTACAAATAACACAAAAAAAGATTCTCATACTTTTTATGAGTATCTCCAATCGATTGGTTTTAGGTTTGCATTTGAAAATTATCTTGATCCTTTAATGCTTCTAAAATCTCGGGTAAGTAAAGATGCTGTTGCTGCCTATGGAGCAGAAGAGTTTTTAGCTACTTTGCAAAAGATGGATTATACTCTTGATTATGAAAATCCAAAGACGGTTTTAGTTGCAACTAAAGAAGACTTTAGTGCAGATGAATATGCACAGATGATAGATTTTTTATTGGCAGGGGCATCATTAGTAGGTATGCATGAAACTTCTATCTATGCAAAAAACAATAAAAGATACCCTGGTGTTGGAGCAATATTAAAGCTACTGGAGTTCGCAACAAGTGTGACTTATGAAGTAGTGGGTAAACCTAGTCTTTCTTTTTATGAAGAGGCTTTAATGCATCTGAAAAAGCAAGATTTACAAGCAGATTTTAGAGATATTACTATGATAAGCGATGATGTTAAAGGTGATTTGGGTGGAGCTAAAGAGCTTGGGATGAAAACTTATTTTGTTACAAGTGGAAAGTATAAAAGTGCTGATGAGATAGTACCATTACTAAGCGATGCTCTTAAGCCAGATGCAGTATTTTCTGGAATGCAAGATATTTTGGATAAGGAGTTAATATGATGGAAACCTTAGATGAGTGCAGAATAGCTATTGATCTGATAGATGATGATATTTTAGACCTTTTAAATAAGCGAATGAAAGTGGTAGAGAGGGTTGGTGAGATTAAAAATGAAACAGGTGGTGCAATCTATAGACCAGAGAGAGAAAAAGCGATTATTGAGCGTCTTTGTGCTAAAAACAAAAAAGACACTGGTCTTTTAAATGACGATGCCATAGAGGCATTATTTTTAGAGTTGTTTGCAGTCTCTCGTAACCTAGAACTTCCAGAACGCATAGCCTACTTAGGACCAGAGGGAAGTTTTACGCATCAAGCTGCGGAGAGCCGTTTTGGTGCTATGAGTGATTATCTATCATTGAGTTCGATTGATAGTGTTTTTAAAACTCTTGAAGCTAAACGGGCAAAATTTGGTGTAGTACCCATCGAAAATTCTCGTGATGGGATAGTTGGAGAGACACTTGACCTGCTTGCTAAAAGTTCCATGAAGATAGTGGCTGAACTCTATATGCCTATTCACATGTCCTTTGCAACGCAGTCAAGAGATTTAAACGGTATTAAAAAAATCTATTCTAAAGATAAAGGCTTTGGACAGTGTCGAGAATTTTTAAGTGAGCATGGTTTACATGATGCAGAGTTGATCCCTGTAGAGTCAACAGCCAAAGCTGCAATTCTTGCAAGTCAAGAGGAGGATTCAGCAGCGATATGTTCACACATTGCAGCGAAGCTTTATGGAGTGCCTATCATGTTCAATGATATTGAAGATGAGATAGGGAGTTCTACTCGTTTTATCATACTTAGTGATTTTGAAAATGCTATTAGTGGTGAGGATAAAACATCTATTTTTGTGCAGTTAAAAGATACTCTCAAAGCTGGAGCTCTTGTAGAATTTCTACAAGATTTTGATGAGGCAAATATCAATCTTTCTAAAATCGAGTCCCGTCCATCAAAAACACAGGGTGGTTTTGGTTACTGGTTTTTCATAGATTTTTATGGGCATATACAAGAGCAAAATATTCAAAAAGTAATCTCTAAACATAAAGATGAAATCACTTGGCTCGGATCTTATCTTAAAGGTGAAACAAGTGCAATTTAATAAAAAATTAGAAAAGATCAAAACCTATGAAGCTGGTAAGCCTATAGAGTTAGTTGTAAGGGAATTTGGGATTGAACCCCAAGAGATTGTTAAACTAGCTTCAAATGAAAACCCATTAGGTTGTTCAACAAAAGTACAAGAAGCAGTCTCAAAAATCATTTCAAAGATGTCAATGTATCCAGATGATAGTATGACAAAGCTCAAAGATGCACTTGCAACTCGTTATGATGTTGGCACTCAGAACCTAATCATAGGGGCTGGTAGTGATCAAGTTATAGAGTTTCTTATCCATGCAAAAGTGCAAGAGAATGCTAAGGTGCTTACCAACAGTGTAACCTTTGCAATGTATGAGATATATGCTGCACATGTTGGGGCACAGATGGTTAAAACCACTTCAATGGAGCATGATTTAGAGGAGTTTTATGAACTGTATAAAAAAGAAAATCCCTCTGTTATCTTTATCTGTACCCCCAACAATCCAACCGGAGATGCTCTTGATGCTAAAGAGATAAAAAACTTTCTTAAAAAGATAGATAATAATACTTTAGTTGTTATAGATGGTGCTTACATGGAGTATGCTCAAGCTAAAGATACAAACAAAGAGGTCAAACCAAAAGAACTTATAGCAGAATTTGATAATGTGATTTACTTGGGTACTTTCTCAAAAGCTTACGGACTCGGTGGTATGCGTGTAGGTTATGGAATCTCTAGTGCATCTATTATCAAAGAACTTTATAAACTTCGTCCACCATTTAATATCACAACACTTTCACTTGAAGCGGCAAGTGTAGCCTTAGAAGATGAAGAATTTGTACAAAAAAGTATAAAACTGAATTTTGATGAGATGAAACGCTATGAGGATTTTGCAAAAGAGCAAAAAATAGATATAATAAACAGCTATACAAATTTTGTTACTTTTTGCTTTAATGATAACCAAAATTCAACTAGCATAGCGGATTCTCTTTTAAAATCAGGGATGATTGTACGAGATCTTGCTGGATATGGCATGAATGCAATAAGAGTCACAGTGGGTACAAGCGTACAAAATGATATTTTTTTTGCACTTGTTGCTAAATATTTATAATCAATAAACGGGATTTAGATGGATTTTAAGGTACTTTTTTCACAACTTGTCGTTCTATACGCTAAGTTAACTAAAGAGCAAAAGATAATTATTGCTGCTGCCATAGTTGGTATTATTGGTTTTTTAATCTTTTTAGTGGTATATACAGCCAAAGACAAATCTTTAGAGCGTTACGAGGTGCTTTTTGAGTCGTTGAGCTCTTCAGATGCTTCTAAAGTTATAGAGCAGTTGGAAAAAGAGAATATCCCTTATAAATTAGAAGACAACAACATCATTAAAGTGCCAAAAGAGTTTGTCTATAAACAAAGAATAGCCATCGCTTCTTTAGGTATTCCAAAAGATTCCAATGGTGTTGGTTTTGAGCTTTTTGATACGCAAGAGTTTGGGGCTACATCTTTTGATCAAGATGTTAAATATCTTCGTGCCTTAGAGGGTGAACTTTCACGCACCATAGAAGCACTAGCTCCAATAGAAAGTGCAAGTGTTTCTTTGGCACTTCCAAAAGAATCTTTGTTTATAGAAAAAGCGATAGCCCCGACAGCTTCAGTGATGGTTAACATAGTTGATGGAAGACGCTTAAGTTCTCGGCAAATAAGAGGTATCAAAAACCTAATTTCTGCCTCAGTACCAAAACTTACACCTTCTAATGTTATGCTCGTTGATGGTGAGGGCGAAACCTTAGGCGATGAAAATGAGATGGCACAGATGGGTGAACTCTCTATTGTTCAGCAAAAATACAAATCAAAAGAAGAGAGAAAAAAACAAAAAAAGATTATTGAGGTAATCTCACCCTTTGTTGGTGGAAATAAAAAAGTGGTTGCTCAAGTCACTATTGAGTTTGATTTTTCTATTCAAAATTCAACTTCTGAGACATATGATCCTGAAAATGTAGTAAGAAGCGAACAGGTAAGTGAAGAAAAACGAGAAGGAACAACGCCTCCAAAAGTTGGTGGAGTCCCAGGAACGATAAGCAATATAGGTCCAGTTGAGGGGCTTAAGTCTAATAAGATCTCACAAAAATATGAGAAAAATACTGGGACAACAAATTATGAAGTTGGAAAAACTGTTTTAACAACTAAATCACAATTTGCAAGGGTTAAAAGGATTACCGCCGCAGTTTTAGTAGATGGTAAGTACAAAGAAAAGTTAGATGATAAGGGAGAACCTACTGGTGATTTAGAGTATGTACCTTTAGCAACAACAGACTTAGAAGCTTTAACCTCTTTAGTGAGTCGTTCCATAGGGATAGATGAGGCTAGAGGGGATGTTATAAGCGTAAAAAACCTACAGTTTAAGCGTGAATCAGGTATTGTTAAAGTGACTGGTATGGATAAATTTGTTGAGTTTTCTCAGATTTATTTAACACCATTTTCTGGTTTATTTCAATATATCTTTGTCCTTATCTTGCTCCTTATTCTTTACAAAAAAATTATCTCACCTTTCGCCGAGCGTATGCTTGAGGTTACTAAAGAGGAAGAGGAATTTGATAAACCAGAACTCTCTATCGAAGATGATGAAGAGGAAGACCTTGTTGAAAAAGTGCAACAGATGCGTAAAAAAGTTGAAGACCAACTTGGTGTTGGTGAAAACTTTAATGAAGATGAACTTAAATATGAGGTAATTCTTGAAAAAATAAGAACGATGGCTGAGGATAAACCAGAAGATATTGCTGCGTTGCTTCAAACACTTCTTACTGAAGAGCAGATTGTTTCTGAGATAAAGGGTAAATAATGAATTTAAATCAAGTGCAACAAGCAACTTTCGATGAGATGAGTATGGCTGAAAAGATTGCCATTCTCCTTTTGCAACTTGGTGAAGAGATTACCGCACAACTGTTTTCTAATATGAATATTGAGTCAATTACTGAGGTTTCAAAATATATTGCAAGTGATAGGACAGTAGATAAGGGTGTAGCAGGTGCAGTTCTTGAAGAGTTTCATGCTATCTTTCAGTCAGGTCAGTACCTTACCTCTGGTGGTATGGAATATGCAAGAGAGTTGCTTTATAGAACTCTTGGTCCTGAAGAAGCAAAAAAAATCTTAGATAAGTTATCTAAGTCTATGCAAGAATCTCAAAATTTTTCATACCTTTCAAAAATCAAGCCACAACAACTCTCAGACTTTATTGTCAATGAACATCCACAAACTGTTGCGCTTATACTTGCACATATGGATTCAACCGAAGCTGCTGATACTATCAGTTACTTTCCTGATGATTTGAGAAGTGAGATCTCTATGAGGATGGCAAAACTTGGAGATATATCCCCTTCAGTTATTAAAAGAGTATCTGCTGTGCTTGAATCAAAACTTGAGTCTCTTGCATCCTATAAAGTTGAAGTTGGTGGTCCTCGTGCAGTGGCTGACATCTTTAACCGTCTTGGTGCAAAAAGTTCTAAAGCGACACTTTCTCAGATTGAACAACAAGATGAAGAACTTGCTACTATGATCAAAGATATGATGTTCACTTTTGATGATATTGCAACACTCGATAAAAATGCTATCACTGAGATACTTAAGGTTGCGGATAAAAAAGAACTTATGCTTGCACTTAAATCGGCTCCAGAAGAGTTAAAAGAGAAATTCATGAGTGCTATGAGTGAGCGTGCTCAAGAAGCATTTACAGAAGAGATGCAGTTTATGGGTGCAGTAAAAATGAAAGATGTTGAAGGGGCTCAGAGAAAAATTGTTGAGTCAGTCAATAGCCTTGCTGAGACAGGTGCTATTCAAATGGGTTCAAGTGAAGAGATGGTGGACTAGGTTTTGGCAAAAGTTATTTCTCAAAAGAAACTTTCTAAACACAATACCGAAAAATATAATTTTAAAGTATTTGCGATAGGTGTTCAAAATGAGGTAAAAAAAAGTGTTTTTGAAACCTCTCGTGAAGATAATGAAAGTCTTGAAAGTCCACAAAAGATAGAAACAAAAGAGCCCTTATTGACAGGTGATCTTGATACAAGTGCTCTTTCTAAAGGCTCAAAAGATTCTCTCATAGAGTCTTTGCTAAAAAAAACTGATGAGATGAGTTCTAACTTTATTAAACTTCAAATGAGACTTGAAGAGATGAGTGATGAACATAAAAAAGAGTTAGAAAGTGTCAAAGAAAAATCATTAGCTGAGGGTATTGAAGCTGGTTTGCAAAAGGCAAAAGCCTCAACTCAAGAGAGTCTTGAAGCAGGGATTCATCAGTTTTCAACTTCTGTAACTACACTTGAAGCAAGTGCAGCTGAGTTTGAAGTAGCCTTAGAGGGAATTAAATCTCATCTAGTAGATGCAGCGCTTGATATTTCGCAAGAGGTAATTAAGGTAGAATTATCGAAAAACTCTAGCGAGGTAGCAAAAGTGCTTTCAGATGAATTGATAAAAGAGTTGCAGAGTGCTTCTAAAGTCACTTTGAAAGTAAATCCTAAAGATCATGGTGAAGTTTCAGCGAATGTTGGTTCTCTTAAACATGTAGTGGTGCTTTCTGATCCTGCGGTGAGTCCAGGTGGTGTAATCGTACTCAGTGATGCTGGCAATATAGATGCACAAATAATGAAAAGATTTGAGAGAGTAAAGAGAGCAGCCTTAAGTGAATAGAAATAATGTAGATGTAAAATCTTTGGATATAGATGGACTAGAATTACTGTGTAGTGATATAAGAGAAAGAATTTTAGAGGTCGTGAGCAAGAATGGTGGTCACCTAAGTTCTACACTTGGTGCGACAGAGCTTATTGTAGCTATGCATAAAGTGTTTGACTCAAGTAAAGACCCCTTTATCTTTGATGTATCGCATCAATCTTATGCACACAAACTTTTAACTGGTAGGTGGGATGATTTTGATACTCTTCGTCAGTTTGAAGGTGTTTGTGGTTATACAAAGCCAAGTGAAAGTGATGATGATTATTTTGTTGCAGGGCATAGTTCTACCTCTATCTCTTTGGGGGTTGGTGCTGCAAAAGCGATAGCCCTTAAGGGTGAAAATGAGACTCGTATCCCTGTTATTGTGATAGGTGATGGCTCTATGACCGCGGGTATGGTGTATGAAGCACTCAATGAACTCGGTGACAGAAAATATCCAATGGTAATCATTCTAAATGACAATGAGATGTCTATTGCAAAACCTATCGGTGCACTATCAAAGATGCTCTCTTCTGTTATGGCAGGTGCTTTTTACCAAAAGTTTAAAAAACATACCGAAAGTTTTGTAGATAATTTTGGGGATGGTGCAAGATATTTGGCTAAAAAACTTGAAGAGTCACTCAAGCTTATTACACCGGGCATCATGTTTGAAGAGATGGGAATAGAATATATCGGCCCAATCAATGGGCATGATATGAAATCTATAATAGAAACGCTCGAACTTGCTAAAAACCTTAAAAAACCAGTGATTGTTCATGCTCAAACTTTAAAAGGTAAGGGGTATGAAATTGCTGAGGGTAAAGAGGAAAAATGGCATGGTGTAGGTCCATTTGATCTGAGCGATGGTAAATCTTCTAAAAAGTCATCTACTAAAAGTGCTACGCAAATTTTCACAGAGTCTTTACTTCATTTAGCACGGAAGAATGAAAAGATTGTAGGTGCAACAGCTGCTATGCCAAGTGGTACAGGACTCCGTGAGCTTTTAGAAGAGTTTCCTGAGCGTTTTTGGGATGTAGCTATTGCAGAACAGCATGCGGTAACCTCGATGAGTGCTTTAGCAAAAGAGGGTTTTAAACCATTTTGTACCATCTATTCTACCTTTTTACAACGAGGGTATGACCAAGTGATCCACGATACATGTTTACTGGATCTGCCAGTAGTATTTGCACTCGATAGGGCAGGGATAGTCGGTGAAGATGGGGAGACACATCAGGGTGCCTTTGATATCTCTTTTTTGAGAGCTATCCCAAATATGACCTTGTTCGCTCCAAGAGATGAAAAATCTTTTCATCAAGCAATGAGATTTGCAAGTGAGTATGATCATCCCTGCTCATTACGCTACCCTAGAGGCTCTTTCATAGAAACAGATTTAGCAGACTCCGCAGAATTTGAGTTAGGAAAATCTCAACTATTACGCTCAAATAAGGGTGATATACTTTTCGTAGGTTATGGAAATGGTCTAGGTCGTGCATATGAGACAGCAAAGTTTTTAGACTCTGATGTGAGTATCTTAGACCTACGCTTTGTAAAACCTTTAGATACACAAATGTTAAAAGATCTCAGTAAGAAACATAAAAAGTGGTATATATTTTCAGATTCTTCAAAGGCTGGAGGTGTTGGTTCGGCAATACTTGAGTTTTTAGCAGATGCGAAAATAGTTGGCATTGAGCTAGTAAGTTTTGAGTATGGAGATGAGTTCATCACCCATGGAAATACAAGACTTGTAGAAGAATCACTGGGCATTTTACCAGAGCAACTTGCAAAAAGAGTACAGTCTTAGTTCTTTAATAACTTCTCTCGTTCCCTAAATAGAATCTTATCTAATCTTTATTGATAAAGAAGATTGTCATAAATATTTTTTAAGACTAAGGGTTCTTGAATAATTATAAAATTACAACTACCTTTATAATTATTTAGTTCTAAAAGTTGATTATTATTTGCAATTATGTAAGTTTGATCTAGTTTAGAAAGCTTTTGCAAAGCAGGATATTTTTTAATAAGGTATTTTAAAAATTGAATACCATCATTAAAAACTGAATTATGAAAATTGTAGTCAATTATAAATTTATCAGGCATGTTACTGTGCATCCAAGCATCTAGTAAAGATTGATTAGAATAGCACAAAAAACTCCATTTATCAAAAGGTGCTTTTGTAATCCCTTTAAATAGTTCTAATGTTTGCAATTCATTAGATATGACAATAACTTTTTGTTGTTCATAAGGGAGGTATACCGAGTGCTTTTCCTTTGATATCTTACCTTTATGTAGTAAAAATCTTGAAGAACAAGGTATGGTTTGTGGCATATTAGCTTTTAAGTATTGCATTATTTCTGTAGATTCTTTAGCTCTTTTCCATAGATAGAACTCAATTTGTCCACAATAATGTTGAGTTAAAAGAATAGAACGCTTATGTGCCTTGTGCAATCGTTTAGTTACCTCAGAGTTTAATAATTTAGATTTCTTTATAATATCTACGCTTGTGTAAAGCTCTTTTTTATCTAAAAAATTATATATCCATTTATTGAAAATGATTAATTCTTTGAGCTCGAGTAGCAGTTTTTGAAGCTCTTCATCTATAAAATCGCAATCTATCATCATAAACTCTTTGACAATATATTCAAAATAAGGAGAGAATAGATCAGGTTTTAATTTAGGAAAATTTTTTGCTCTCACAAAAGCTATAGACAATTGATCTAAGAGAGGTATTGTAAGCTCATAAAGCACTTCTTTTAAAGGAAGTTCATTTGAATTGACAGCTATTATTTGATTTTTAAAATTAGATATTAATGCAAAACGATTTTCTTGTAAGAGTGTTTTTGTATCAAAACTTTTTAAAATACATAATATTTTCTTTTCGTTTAATTTATGTGAACTATTAAGTTCAAATAAAAAGGATGAAAGTATAGAATATACAATCTCTGGAAACTCATCTTTAGATACATTGTCATCACCAAAGTTCTCATCTATAAATTTTTTTAACAGATCTTCTTTTATTGAGATCTCAAATTCATTTAAATACTTTATACAACTTTTTTTAATATGTTCTTTTTGTGCAACTTGAAGCACTTTGATACGTTTTTTCTCAATACCTATCTCTATTTTTTTAGTTTGTAAAAGTTTTAGCTGTTTATTAAATTCATCAAACTTAAATGGCTTATTTATAATTCCTAGTATATTCTCTTTTAGAGAAGATTTTAAAAGTAATTTATCGGAAGATGAAGTAACAAACACTACATCTAAATTATCTAAACGACCGGTATCTTGCAGTATTTCTATAAATTCATCACCATTGAGATTTGGCATGTTTATATCACTAATTATAAGTTTTATAGTGTTGTTGTTACCAATCATCTCAAAGGCTTCCATCCCATCAAATGCGGTATATATGTATTGTTCCTCAAAATGATAACCGTCAATAATAGTAGTCAATAATGCTTTTTTAATAATTTTGGTTATCATTAAACTGTCGTCAACAATAAGAGTTGGTGTTATAGTCATTGTTGAATCCAAAATATTTGTTTTATGTAGTATTGTATGATTATACTACCCCAATAAGTCAAGACAACTTTTCAAATTACTTATTCACTTCTAATCTGTAACTTTATGAAACAGCAACTACACTCACTTAGTGACTTTAGAGTCTCTTTATAATATCTCCAATTAATCTTGTGTTGTTTTACCATTTAGGAATATAAATATTTTTGAAATTGATTATTTTAATTTTAATTTTGATAGGTCTATTGATATTTATAGATAATATAGGTGTGTCAAGAAAATAAGCTTGTTATTTTTTAAGTGTTATAATGTCGTTGTTAAGGGGATTAGTGGTGGACGAGGAGAGATTCGAACTCTCGGTACCGTTACCAGTACGCATCCTTAGCAGGGATGTGGTTTCAGCCACTCACCCACTCGTCCATGTTTGAAGTTCGCCATTATAATGAGTATTTCATAATAATTTGCTTAAACTTTTTAACAAATATTATTAAGGTCACAAAAATTCATGATAAAATATATCTTAAGCATCTTGTTTACTACACAACTCTTTGCTATTAGCTATCCTAGTTTTACACTTAAACAACTCCAAAGTGTCAAAACAAATTCAGGGAAAATTGCTTATAATAGAGTTAAAGATTATCTCAAAACTATTTATGATTATAAAGGTTTATCAAAACAAGAACAGCTCATCCGTGTCAATACTTACTTAAACCAATTTCTACCCCAAGTAGATCAACTCAATCAACAATGTGTAGACTATTGGGAAACCCCTAAAGAATTTCTCATTATAGGATACGGAGATTGTGAAGACTACGCCATCATAAAATACTATACTCTTTTAAAACTAGGCTTTGAAAAAAAAAGACTATTTATCACTACTGTATTTGAAAAACACAGTGGCTCTTACCATATGGTTTTAAGTTATTTTGTAAACTTCAAGAAACCACCACTTATCTTAGATAATCTTAGCTTTAGAATCTTGGATTTAAGCAAAAGAGATGATCTTATCGTAGATAAGTTCATTAATTACCAAGGCGTTTTTAAACTAAATAAAGCAAATAAACTCATATGGGTAGCATCTTCTTACGAAAAATACTATAATCTACTCAAGAAGATAGAGTTAGAAAAATTTTAGCAACAACTTCACTTGGATTTTCTGCCTGATAAATAGGTCTTCCAACAACGATAAAATCGACCCTAGCATCTTTGGCATAAGCGATATCAGCTACCCTTTTTTGATCCCCTGCATCTTCACCAAATGGACGAATCCCAGGGGTCAATGTTATAAAATCTTGATTCGTGATACTTTTTATAGATGCACTCTCAAAAGCACTACAAACAACTCCATCAAGTCCAGCTTCTTGTGCATCTTTTGCAAACTGGTCTGCTTTTGTAGCGATATCTTTTTCATAAATAGTCTTAAACTCATCTTCATTAAATGAGGTCAATGCAGTTACAGCTAAAACTATAGGACGCTTATCATATTTGTTTAATCTTTCCATCACAGTTTTCATAGCACGACCACCGGCACTTGCATGGATATTAAACATATCTACGCCTAAGCCCATAATGGACTCAGCTGCATCAGCCATAGTATTTGGAATATCATAAAGTTTTAAATCTAAAAATATTTTGAAATTTGGATTTATTTGTTTGATAGCTTTTAAAAAATCTTCACCATCACGGATATAAGTACGCAACCCAACTTTAAGCCAAACGCTGTGTTCTTTTATCTTGTGAATGAGGTCTAAATTTTCTTTTGCAGTAGGTAGGTCAAGAGCAACACATAATTCCATCTATATTTCCTAAAATTTATTTTTAAGATTATAACATAGATTCTCGGCTCAAGCCCGAGAATGACAAGTGTTTTTTAGCCATTTACCATTTTTTCTATTGTTGCCACAACAGATGGGTCTTCAAGTGTAGATATATCTTGAGTGATAGCCTCACCCTTAGCTATAGCACGGAGTATACGACGCATAATCTTTCCTGAACGGGTTTTTGGAAGCCCTGGGATAAATACGATATCATCACAAATAGCTATATTGCCTATCTCTTTTTTAATGATTTGATTGATCTCTTTAACCTCTTCAACTTCTTCAGCTACACCTTCATCAGACTTTAGCACGACATAAGCAAAGATGCCCTCACCTTTGAGTTGGTGAGGTTTACCAACAACTGCAACTTCTGCTACATTTTGATGTTTTTTGATAGCTGCTTCAACTTCAGCAGTCCCCATTCTATGTCCACTTACATTGATCACATCATCCGTACGACCTGTGATAGTGATATAACCATCTTCATCATATCTTGCCCCATCACCTGTAAAATAAACAGCCTTACCATCTTTCGTTACATCACCAAAGTAAGATTTAATATATCTCTCTTTATCACCCCATACACCACGAATCTGTGAAGGCCAAGGTTTTGTGATGCACATATAGCCTGTTTCACCAACTTCTGCCAACTCTCCAGTTGCAGGGTCAAGTATCTCAGCTATGATCCCAGGGAGAGGAAGTGTAGCACAAGCTGGTTTGATGGGTGTAGCTCCTGGAAGTGGAGAGACTATATGCCCACCAGTTTCAGTTTGCCAATAGGTATCAACAATAGCACATTGTGAACTACCAACCTCTTCATAATACCATTTCCAAGCAGGTGGATCGATTGGCTCACCAACAGTTCCAAGAACTTTTAAAGATGAAAGGTCATACTCTTTAGGTGCATCTTCACCCATTTTGTGTAAGACACGAATGGCGGTAGGTGCTGTGTAGAACTGATTGATTCTATGGTTTTGTACCATTGCCCAAGGACGACCTGCATCAGGATAAGTGATAACACCCTCAAACATAACCGTTGTCGCACCCATAGCTAATGGTCCATAAACTATATAGGTATGCCCCGTAATCCAACCAACATCAGCAGTGCACCAGTAAGTGTCATTTTCTTTAACATCAAACACCCATTCCATTGTCATCTGTGCCCAAAGAATATAACCAGCAGAGTTATGTTGCACACCTTTTGGTTTACCCGTACTCCCTGATGTATAGAGTAAAAAGAGAGGGTCTTCTGCATCCATAACTTCTGGTTCACATTCTGAAGATTTATTTTTGATAAGCTCATTGTAAGAGTAATCACGACCAACTACCCAAGTAACATCTTCGTTATTACGCTCAACAACAAGAACTTTCTCAACAGGAGAACCTTCAGTAATAGCAGCATCAACAACAGGTTTTAGCATATATGGCTTCTCTTTTCTAAAAGCACCATCAGCAGTGATAACAACTTTAGCCTGTGCATCTTCGATGCGGTCTTTAAGAGCCTCGGAGGAAAATCCACCAAAAACTATAGAGTGGATAGCCCCTATCCTAGCACAAGCGAGCATTGCATATGCCACTTCAGGAATCATCGGCATATAGATAACAACTCGGTCACCTTTTTTTACTCCAAAATCCTCTTTTAGCAAGTTTGAAAATCTATTTACATTTTTATATAGGTCAAGGTATGTGATAGTTTGAACATCACCACGGTCACCTTCAAATATTATTGCAGCTTTATTTTTACGAGTATCAAGGTGTCTGTCTATACACTGAGTTGAAACATTTAGTTTACCACCATCAAACCACTTTACAAATGGAGCTTTAGACTCATCTAAAACATTTGCAAATGGCTCTATCCAATCTAATTTTTCTCGAGCATAATCACCCCAGAAACCTTCATAATTCTCTTTGGCCTTACTTATAAGTGCATTATATTCATCCATACTGCCAATATTTGCATTTTTTGCAAACTCTGGATTTGGATTAAAAACTTGTTTTGACATCTATTTATCCTTGCTTGGTTTTAAGTATTGTATCGAAGCTCAAATCAATATTTCCTTGAGCGGTAAATTTAATTTCTCTGTCATAGTAAATTTCAGAAACTTTTAATAACTTACCACTAATAAATCCATACCCGATTAAAGAACCAACTAAGAACACTTTATCTTTTATCAAAGTGGTATATGGAGTTCTTTTTGTTTGGTCTTTGGTTTGTCCATCCTAGGTAGGAAGACTTTAGGTGGGTGTTGTTGTTTGAGAGCTCAAGGATGATTTGGTGTACATGGTCTTCATCGGAGTTACATAAAGGGGTTTGCATGTTACAGTCAAAGACGATTTTGTCTTTTGTGGTAAGTTTTTCATTGAGGATAAACTCTGGGTTGTTTCTCTTGGCACAGTAGTGGGTAGCTCTAAGCTGAGTACAGTTGAAATAGTGGTTACAAAAGTACATAGTTACCATCTGCTTTTTTGTGTCTGGAAGGAGATCCTCTTGAAGTGTTGCACCCTTGCCAATAGTCTTGTATGAGACTGCCGTAGCATCTGTACCCACAAGAAAAGCGATAGCGGAGTTTTTGTAAGATGTTGTCCCTATTTGTTTGGACTCGTGCGACAACACCCACTTTCCATCCAATATATCTTGCATCTGTTCATATACTTGATACGCTTTAGTTTCATACTCATCTTCATCACTCTCTTGTGCAAAAGAGGCAAAACTCAACGATAGCATAAGAGTTAGTAGAAAAACTAACTTATTATTCACAAATATCTTCATCTATTATCTCACTGCTTATTGGTTTCATCGCTGGGAAGAGGAGTACATCTCGGATGGAGTGTTCATTTGTAAGGAGCATCACAAGTCTATCTATCCCTATCCCTTGTCCAGCAGTTGGTGCCATACCATAGCTGAGTGCATCGATGAAGTCTTCATCCATCTCATGTGCTTCATCATCACCAGCATCTTTACACTCTACTTGACCTTTAAATCTTTCATATTGGTCAAGTGGGTCATTAAGCTCTGAGAAGGCATTTGCGATCTCACGACCAGCTATAAAAAGCTCAAACCTTTCTGTAATAGCTGGATTTTCATCACTTCTTCTTGCAAGTGGAGATATCTCTACTGGATACTCTGTGATGAAAGTAGGGTCGATAAGTTTTTCTTCAACATATTCATCAAAAAGTTCCCCTTGGAGTTGACCAAGGTTAAGGTTGGGTTTGACAGTGATATTTTTTGACTTAAGATACGCAAGAATTTTCTCTTTATCATCAACAACCTCAGAGGGAATACCACCTACACTTGTAAGAGACTTGATGAGAGGTATCTCTTGGAAATTTTCAAAATTAACTTCATGTTCACCATAAGGAAGTCTTGTAGGGAGACTGAGATGCTCAAAAAGGTAGTTAAAATACTCTTTTGTAATCTCAATAAGATCTTTATATGTTTTGTATGCCCAGTAAAACTCTATAGAGGTAAATTCTGGATTATGGGTAGCATCCATACCTTCATTTCTAAAGTTTCTATTGATCTCAAATACAGCTTCAAATCCACCAACAATGAGTCTTTTTAGGTAAAGTTCTGGTGCAATTCTTAGGTATCTGTCAATACCTAGTGAATTGTGGTGTGTAACAAATGGTTTAGCATTAGCTCCACCAGCTATGGGGTGCATCATTGGAGTTTCTACTTCTAAAAACCCTTTATCTTCAAAAAATCTTCTTGTTAGTGAGATGACTTTTGAACGGGTTTGAAAAGTTTTTCTTACTTCTGCATTCATTATGAGGTCTAAGTACCTTTTTCTGTAACGAATCTCTTTGTCCGTTACCCCATGAAACTTTTCTGGTAGTGGAGCTATAGCTTTTGTGAGGAGTTTTAAGTCGGAAACATGGATAGAAAGCTCTCCTTTACCCGTTACAAAAGGGTATCCTCCCACTTCAATAATATCTCCCACTTCAATATTTTTTTTGAAAATATCATTATAAAAACCTTCTGGGAGGTTGTCTCTTGTTATATAGGCTTGAAGTATTCCACTCTCATCTTCTATTTTTACAAAACTTGCTTTTCCCATGATGCGAAGAAGCTTGATGCGACCACTTATGATGTAGTGACGATTTTCATCTCGTTTGTTTTCTTTAGATTCTATATCATCATTTACATTGAGATATTTTTCTACAGTTGTATTTCTTTGAGAGTTGTTAGAGTAGGGATTGAATCCAGCATCTTTTAGTGTCTGTGCTTTTTGTATTCTTTGTTGCACATATTTGTTTTCAAAAGCCAATAGTATTTCCTTGTTTATGTTTATTTACAGTTTTTGCAGATGCCATATATCTGCATCGAGTGGTCCTGCATAGTAAAGCCGAGTTCATCAGCAATATTATGTTGTCTCTCCTCTATCTCTTCATCGACAAATTCTGTAATGGTTCCACAGCTTGTACAGATAAGGTGGTCATGATGGTTTTTTGCTCCAAGTTCATATTTCTTCCCTTGTGCTCCAAAGGAGAGAGAAGTTACCATGTCTGAATCTTCAAGCAAAGAGAGCGTTCTATATACTGTTGCTATCCCAATCTTGAGTTCTGGGAATTTGTCTTGAAGTAGATGGTGGAGTGATTCTGGTGCAAGATGTTCATCAGAGTTATAGAGAGTCTCTAAAATCACCTCTCTTTGGATAGTAAATTTAAGATTATTTTTTTTAAGTAAAACTTTAAAGTCACCAAGCAGTTGGTCATAGTTTATTGTTCTTTGGGTGAAATTTGTTGCTACATTGGACATTTAGTTTTCCTTATTGATGATTTTTTCTATTGTTTCATTGTTTTCAAATTGTTTTTGAATCTGCTCTTTTGTTTTTTCAATAATCTCTTGAGATTTTTCATCTATAAGTGCTTGTGTTTTATCTTTGACAAGTTGTGTACCTTTATCAATAGTAGCGTTAATATCATCACTTATCTTAACAGGGTCAAGCTTCATGATAACGCTTCCCGCACTTACAAAAATAGGAAAGAGTTTAGAGTTACTCATGAAGGAATCTATACTTGGTCTGAGTGCTGCTATGTTGTACATAGCATGAGCAATGACTGCTGCGATAAGAAAGAATTTACTTGCACCAAAGATAAACCCTAAAATCCTATCATAAACACCAAGCCCACTAAGGTTACTGAGTTTTTTAAAGGCATAACCTAAAAGAATCATGAGTACCCAAAAAAATGCTAAAGTTACTAAAAAGCCAGTAAAATTAATTGCACTTTGATTCTCAAATTTGAAGATTATATTGTTTAGATAGTCTCCTATAATTGAACCAAATCTTGAGGCTATAAATATACCACCTATGATCCCAACAAGACCGAAAAGTTCTTTAAAAAAACCGTTAATAATACCTTTTAGCCCAAGCATTAAAATAATTGCTGTAGCACCTAAGTCAAAATAATCCATCTATGCAAACTCCCTAACCGCTTGATTTTTACCATTGTTTTTTGCACTATAAAGTGCTTTGTCCGCTCTTTGAATGAGCGTTTCTTGTGTATCTGAATTGACATACTTTGTAGTACCAATGCTAACAGTTACACCGATATTTTGACCCTTATAGATAAGCTTGTTACCACTGATGAGTTTTAAAATCCTATTTGTAATAGTTCTACATTGTTGATCTTCTATGCGGTTAAGGACAATAACAAACTCTTCCCCTCCATACCTAAACACCTTATCGCCATCTCGAAGAGTTTTCTTTAAGATATTTGCAATAAAGATTAAAATCTTATCTCCAGCCACATGACCATATTGGTCGTTGATAAGTTTAAAATCATCTATATCAAGAATGAGAGTGTGGACATCATATTTGATATCATTATGTGCACACAGCTTCTCAAGATATGAGTTTAAAGCACCTCGGTTAAAGACTTTTGTGAGTGAGTCAAGACTTGACTTTGTTTCGAGATCTTTTACTTGTGCGGTAAGCTGAGATATGACAGAATTAGCTTTGTTTACTTCGTCTTCCATACTTGTTTGGATATCTACAAATTTGCTTGTAAGCGCTGGTAAATCTATGCTTGATTCTGAGTTACATTCAGAAAGTACACTGCTATGTTCTGCAGTGAGTTCACTTATCTTTTGATTCGTGTTGTGGTATGAATCTAAAGTCTGTTTTGCTATCTCTTTGTAACCTTCTATGAGGATATGCTTAGTATCTTGATAAGAGTTTATCTCTGAATCAGAAGTGTTTGAGATTAGTTCAGCTGAATTTCTTAGGTAATCAACGATATGTTCTTTAGACACCTCTTCATTTTCATTGACAAAAATATTGAAGTTATCACACATCTCTTGAATAAGAGAATTTAATTCATTCTTTTTCATTTGTATCTTCTTTTGAGAATTATTATCGCTATTATACTATTGTAAGCATAAACGAAGCTTTTATAGCTATTTTAGGTACATTTGAGTAAAATACAAAAAAATATAATTTTGAAGGTATAAAATGAGTATTTGGACACCAGATAGCTGGAGTAAAAAGCCTATCTTGCAACAACCAACATATCAAGATCAAGATGCACTAAGTAGTGTTCTAAAAGAGTTAAAATCATATCCACCGCTTGTTTTTGCAGGGGAAGCAAAAAGACTTAAAGAACAACTCGCAGATGTTGTCAACGGGGAAGCTTTTTTGCTTCAAGGGGGTGACTGTGCTGAGAGTTTTTCAGAGTTTCATGCGAACAATATCCGTGATACCTTTAAAGCACTTATGCAGATGGCAGTTGTGATGACTTATTCTGCTGGTGTCCCTGTGGTAAAGGTTGGTCGTTTAGCTGGACAGTTTGCAAAACCTCGTTCAAGTGACACTGAAACACTAGATGGTGTGACACTAGACTCTTATCGTGGTGATATTATTAACGGTATAGACTTTACAAAACAAGCACGCGTTCCAGATCCACATAGAATGATACAGGCGTACAACCAAGCCTCTGCAACTCAAAATCTCCTCCGTGCTTTTGCCACAGGTGGTATGGCTGACTTGCATCAAGTGCACTCTTGGAACTTAGATTTTGCCCATAAGAGTGAAGTGAGTGAGCAGTATGAGAAACTTGCCCAAGAGATAGAGCGTTCACTCAAGTTTATGAAGGCTTGTGGCATCACATCTAAGACATATAGAAACCTTCGTGAAACAGACTTCTATACCTCCCACGAAGCTCTGTTACTTCCATATGAAGAGGCGTTTACTCGAAAAGATTCACTCTCAGGCGAATGGTATAACACTGCTGCACATATGATATGGATAGGTGATAGAACGCGTCAACTTGATGGTGCACACATAGAGTACATGAAAGGCATCAATAACCCAATAGGTGTCAAAGCTGGACCTTCCATGAATCCAGAGGAGCTTGTAAAACTATGCAATACTCTTAACCCTCAAAATGAAGCTGGTCGTATGAATATCATCGTTCGTATGGGTGCTGATAAAGTTGGTGATGGTATGCCTAAACTTATCCGTGCTATAGAAGCTGAGGGTATGAAAGTGGTGTGGTCATGTGACCCTATGCACGGTAATACTATCAAATCTTCCAACAATTATAAAACGCGTCCAGTAGATGCTATACTCACCGAAATGAAGCAGTTCTTCCAAGTGCATAAAGCGGAGGGAACTTATGGTGGAGGTGTCCACTTAGAGATGACTGGTAAAAATGTTACTGAGTGCATCGGTGGTAGTTTTACAGTAACGGAGGAGGACTTAAGCTCCCGTTACCATACTCACTGTGATCCTCGTTTAAATGCTGACCAATCTTTAGAATTAGCATTTCTGATAGCTGACACACTGAAAGAAGCTCAAAAATAATCACCCCTCCTCCCATCTACACATCTCTGTGTAGATACTTAAGCAATAGAAACTTAAAAACTTTACCTATCATTGCACCCAATGAACATTCATCAAAAATGACCACCACCAACAAATGTGCTAAACTAACACTCTGCTAACACAGATACCTTAAACTTACAGCATTAAAACTAAAGGCTTAAAGATGAAAGTAATAGAAGAATTAGTACTTGATGAAAACAATGTCGCTTTTCATCCAATGATGGGAAACTCTTACCAGTTAAATCCAATCGCAAAAGAGATTGTATCTGCAATCAAACAAAGTAAGAGTAAAGATGAAATACTCCAAGAGTTAAGCCTAAAATATGATGTTGCTAAAGAGGAACTTTTTATAGATATTAGTGATTTTTTTGCAAAACTTAAAGTGTATGGTCTCCTCTCATGAAAGTAGCAGTAAGTGGTTTAAACAATACTGATAACCCTGCACCAGGGATACCTGTTATCAAAAGTTTACAGGACAAAAATGAGTTGATAGGTTTTGCTTATGATCCAAATGAACCAGGGTCTTTTATGCCTAGTATGGTGAAAAGAACATACTTGATGCCCTATCCATCCTTAGGGTATCAAGAGTTAAAAACAAGACTTCTTGAGATAAAAGAAAAAGAGGGTATCGAAGCTATCATCCCCAACCTTGATGCAGAACTTCCTCTTTATATTAAGTATCAAAAAGAGATAGAAGATATGGGGATTAAGCTCTGCCTTCCCTCTCACAAGAACTTTGAACTTAGAAATAAAAACAAGTTAGACACGCTCTCTAAACAATTAAATATCACTTATCCAAAAACTTACGAGATAAGCTCCGTAGCAGAGTTGGAAAAAATCACAGAAAAATCAGATTTTCCATTGATGGTGAAAGGGAATTATTATAAGGCATATATGGCACATAACTTAGAGAGTGCTATAGAGAGTTTTTATAAGATTTCAAATGAGTGGGGTTTTCCTATCCTTATACAAGAAGTTGTCCAAGGTGAAGAGATAAACCTTGTAGGTGTTGGTGATGGTAAGGGTGAACTCAAAGGTGCTGTAGCTATCAAAAAACTTACAACAACACAGATTGGTAAGATTTGGACTGGTGTAACAATACAAAATGAAAGATTGATGCAAATTGCAAAAGATTTTGTTTCTCAAACCGCTTGGAAGGGTCCTTTTGAACTTGAGTGTATGATTAATCAAAAAGATATTTACATGATAGAGATCAATCCTCGTTTTCCAGCATGGGTCTATTTTGCTACCGAGTTAGGTGTCAATCTTCCTCAAATGGTGCTTGATATTATGCAGGAAAAAGAGATAAAGCCACTCTTAGAATATCCACAAAATAAAATGTATGTACGCTATACAGGTGAATTTGTGACAGATTTTACAGACTTTATGAAATTATTATCAACGAAGGAATTATAAGATGAGTAAACAAAAATATGAAATACCAACAATCAACAAGATAGACTTTGCCATGGCTTCAAAATATGGAAGTCCTGTGAAGTCTCAAAAAATTAGAACCGAGATAGATGGAGTAAAGATTAGTGAACTCACTGAGAAATTTGGAAGTCCAATCTTTGTTTTCTCTCAAAAACAGATAGAAGAAAAGTACCATACTCTGCATAATGCTTTTTCTTCAAGATACCCAGATGTAACTTTTGGCTGGTCTTATAAAACAAACTATCTTAACGAGATATGCAAAATATACCATGATTTAGGAAGTGTCGCAGAAGTTGTGAGTGAATTTGAGTATCAAAAAGCGAGAGCTTTGGGTGTAGAGGGAAAAGATATTATTTTTAATGGTCCTTACAAACCAAAAGCAGATTTAAAGATAGCAGTAGAGGAGGGTGCAAAGATACATGTTGACAACCTTTTTGAGATCAATGATTTAGAAGAGATTGCAGAGGAACTTGGTATCAAAATACCAGTAGCGATCCGTATCAATATGGATACAGGAATTTATCCACAATGGAGTCGTTTTGGATTTAATTTTGAGAATGGTGATGCACTTGATGCCGTTGAGAGAATGTATGCTGGAGGGAAGCTTTATCTTACAGGGATACACTCTCACATAGGTACATTTATGTTAGATGCAAATGCTTATAGACTAGCCACTATGAAAATCATGCAGTTAAAAGAGCGGGTAGAGAGAAAATTTAATGCTGAGATAGCCTATATTGATCTCGGTGGAGGGTTTGCTTCAAAGTCAAATCTCAAGGGCATCTACCAATCAGCTGAGGTAGTAGTACCTACAGCAGATGACTATGCAGAAGCTATTACAAATGCTATCTATGAGTTTAACAAAAGTGAAAACTTACCTAAACTTTATCTTGAAACAGGAAGGCATCTCATAGATGAAGCTGGATATCTTCTCACTTCTGTATGGGGTCATAAAAGATTTCCTGATGGAAAAAAAGGGTATATCCTTGATGCAGGGGTAAATCTACTCTATACTTCTACTTGGTATAACTTCAACATAGAGTTAGATAAACGCTATGAGGGTGACAACGAAGCATCGATGCTCAATGGTCCTTTGTGTATGAACATAGACATCATAGAAGAAAACCTCATGCTCCCACCATTGGACAGAGGAAGTGTTCTCACGATCTCCCCAGTAGGTGCGTATAATTACACACAAGCGATGCAGTTTATCCGCTATAAACCAGCGGTAGTGCTTATCGACAAAGAGGGTACACCTAGGGTTATAAAAGAGGTAGATGATTTAGCTACGATAAATTATAAAGAGGTTTAGTATAATCTTATGGACAGATATAACAACCTTCTCTTTAATATTTTAAAACCATACAGTGCAATTTTATTTTTAAACAATAAATTTGCAGGTTTAGTGATGCTTTGCATCACATTTTTAAACCCATCTGTGGCTCTGAGTGGGATAGCCGCTGTAGTTTTTACTATCCTTTTTGCTGAATTTTTAAAACTTCAAGAAATCTATCTATCTCAAGGGTTCTATATATATAACTCTTTATTGGTTGGTATGGGGATTGGATATATCTTTCATCCTTCCCTTATTAGCATTGCTCTTATTGCCATAAGTTCAGCTTTTACATTTATGTTTTCTTTTATGCTCAACCGTCTCTTTAGTGTCTATAAAATTCCTATTCTTTCTTTACCATTTTCTATTGTGACAATGTTTTTGTATCTTGCATCGTTAAAGTATTCAGGTTTACTCTCTACCTTAGTCAACAATGCTACATCTTTTGACATAGAGATACCATTGTTGTTGAGTGGTTTTTTTAAATCCTTTGGTATGATATTTTTTCTCCCTAGCAATATTGCAGGAATATTGATTTTTTTACTTGTACTATATCATTCAAGGCATATTGCTATTATGGCTGTTGTTGGGTACTATTTTGGTATCTTGGTACATAGTTATCTTATTGGCTCTTTTGATATAGCTTTACATGATGCTTATGCTTTTAACTATATCTTAGTAGCCATTGCTTTGTGTGGGATATTTTTATTGCCAACTATACGAAACTTTATTTTAGCACTTATTGGTGTAGCTATTAGTGTTGTTCTTACTGATGCTATAGCTATTTTGTTTAACTATTATGCAATTCCTGTATTTACTATCCCTTTTAACCTTACTGTTATAGTATTTATCTTTATCCTTTCTATCACCTACTATAAAGAGTTTAATCTTCACATAAAATCTACACCAGAAGAATCTCTCTCCTCTTATCTCTCTGAGATTTTTCGATTTGGAGAGCTCTATGCAAAAGTCTCTCTCCCTTTTAGTGGAGAGTGGGTTGTTTATCAGGGGGAAGATGGAGAATGGACCCACAAGGGTAAGTATAGATACGCTTATGATTTTGTTCAAAAAAAAGATGAAAAAAATTATCAAAACGAGGGGCTGTATGCACAAGATTATTATTGTTTTGGAGCATCTGTGTTGGCACCTGTGAGTGGTTATGTTGTAGATATACGCCAAGATTTAGTGGACAATATTATAGGTGAAGTTGACAGGGTAAACAACTGGGGTAACTATATCATCATCAAAAGTGATTTGGGGTTTTTCGTAGAGATTAGTCATCTGATGCAGTATAGTATTGGTGTCAATATTGGGGATTATGTCAAAGTAAATGCGGTCATAGCAAAATGTGGAAACAGTGGTTACTCCCCTGAGCCTCATATCCATATTCAAGTACAAGATATAGGTGTGATTGGTGGTTTTACAAGAGAGTTTGCCTTTAGTGAATACATTCAAGGGAATGAGCTTATATTTAACTCCAAACTTGCCAAAGATGACCTTGTCAGTGCGGTAGTTCACGATAGAAGCATTAGTTCAAGGTTGCTCTTTATTTTAGATGATCAATTTCTTTATGATATCTATAAAGATAATGAGAAAATTGCAACTGAAAAGTTTATTGTGAAGATGAACAGTTATGGAGAGTTTTATTTTCAAGATAAAAGCTCCAATAAACTCTATTTTTATAATGATCTCCAACAGTTCTATTTTTATAAGTATGAGGGAAAAGAATCATATTTGAAAAATCTTTTTATTTTATTACCACGGATCCCTTTCATCAACAAGGCGGGGGTGTTTTATGTAGATTATCTTCCTGCATATCTTGTAAAGTCAAAACTAGAGACTATGTTTATAGAGTTGTTTTCTATATTCAATAAAAATCTCTATAAAGTGAGTAAAAGGTATTATCTTAAGAAAAAATCAGTTGTTTCACATGAGGGTGAGGTGCACTTTGAAGTGCAAAAGAAAGGCTTTAAGCTTATAAAATATAATAATATAGAGTTAAGGAGAGTGTCATGAAAAAGATAGTTATAATATTGTTTCTCATTGTAAATAGTTCGTTTGCTGAGGTTGTCTCAGTGATCCCATATGTTGGATATATGTCCTACAATAAAGATGTCAAAAAGTCACTGAAAGATAAGAGTGTAATAGATGGCATATATGCAAATGTTGGAACTTTGTCCTACCTTTTAGAGTTTAACTATAGCCACTTAGATACTACATACAAAAGCGAGGTGACAGATATAAATCTTAATCAAAATGATTTTACTTTAAACTACTCTCAGTATGGTCCAAGGGCAATGTATAAGTTAGGTGTTCACTACACAGATACCAATGATATAGTTTTAGGGAATGCTCTAGTCATTATCGCAAGTGTAGGGGGTTATACTTATAAAGGGTATGATAAATATAGTTATGGTGTAAATATGTATTATTCTCTTTATAAAAATGGTAGAGATGAAAATCAAGCTCTTTTTGATTCAAATGGCAACTATATTCTTGGCTCTTCAACAAGCATACTACAGTTAAGCCCTTATTTTAGCTATTTTAATTCTATCAGTATCAACAGTAGTAATTTAGTTTATGCTAGAGTAGATTACCAGTATGGGTTTAATTATATACAGCAAAACTATCTAACATTTAGTCTTGGTGATACATATTATTATAAAAGTTTTTTTGTAGATATGAACGGATACAAAGGGGAGATGCGTAGTGGGATAAAAAATAGTGGGATTTCTCTGTACAACTCTTTAAACTTGATGAAGTATGGATTGGCTTTAAAACTTGGATATTATCTTACCCCAGCATTGGTGGCAAGTGTAAGCTATAGTACAAATGTATATCAAGAGTACTCTTTAACAAAAGATACACGCAACTCCATCGGTGTTGCTAGTTTAAATTATAGGTTTTAGCATGAAATATATACTCATAATGATTTTATCAATATCCTTACACTTAGGTGCTAGTGAGAAGTTTGAAGATATAAAAATACAATATTTCAAGTCCTACGACTATGAACTTTTAGGGAAGTACAATGAAGCGATTAAAGTATTGTCCCCTTTGTATAAAAAATATCCTAAAGGATATACACTCAATCTCCGCTTTGGTTGGCTATTTTACAAAAGTAAAAAATATGCAGATGCTATTATTTACTACAAAAAAGCCTCTTTGATAAATGGATATGCACTTGATCCAAGACTTGGTTTGATACGAGTTTATTTAGATATTCACTCTTTTGAAGATGCACAAAATGTTGCAAGTGAACTTTTGAAAATAGACTATTATAACTATTATGCAAATATCTATATGATTCAAGCACTCAATGCACAAAAAAAGTATGAGGTATCTCTCAAAATAATTAACAAAATGTTAGCACTCTATCCAACAGATATCTCATATCTTGAACTTTTAGCTGTTGTATATAAACAAACAAAATCTCTGCGTTTAGAAAAACTTTATGAGAATATCCTTATCTTAGATCCCAATAATGTATATGTACATTCTAACTGACCTTACGCACCCAGAGTATATCTGAGTGGTATAAGTTGCATTCAAGTTCAAGGCAGAAGGGTGAAGGAGCTACTAGTAGCTTCAATCTCTAGTTATTAATAGACTCTGCTTTTTCTTCTATGTCGAGAAGTTTTTCAACCTTTTGCTCATAGAGTTCTTCTAAACCTTGGAGCTCTTGAGCTAGTTTTGTAAGTCCCATCTCTTCATAGCATTTTGGATCTGCAAGACAGTTGTTTTTTTCT
>Ga0256829_1000773_pt1 | contig 29205 bp, 26 predicted proteins | sample 131447metaG_FD_185979 | JGI IMG/M metagenome (GOLD analysis project Ga0256829, IMG submission 185979) | Hydrothermal vent microbial communities from Lau Basin, Pacific Ocean - 131-447 | ecosystem: Environmental > Aquatic > Marine > Hydrothermal vents | place: Pacific Ocean: Lau Basin | collected... | reverse complement strand
TAAATCTAGAAGAAGCATTACAAATTATAAATACATTACAACCTAAAAAGGCTTATTTGACACACATAAGTCATTTATTAGGTTTTCATGAAGAAGTCCAACAAAAGCTACCTAAAAATGTGTTTTTAGCTTACGATGAGCTTCAAATTAAACTTTAAAATCAAATATTATAATGAAGAATAAAATTTTTATGTACTTGTTTATCTTTACGTTACTTGTTGTTTTGTTTCAGTACGTAAACACTAAAAACTATGTAAAAGCTAATGATAGTCAGTTTAAAAGCTTAAAAGAAAAAAATATAAGAATGAAAGATTCTTTAGCGCTTTTAAACAATCAGCTAAATGATTTTATCATGTTTGATTTTAGGTATAACCAAGAAGCTAAGGATTATTTTTATGATAGAGGTATTGATACTGATAAGCTTACAATACTTATAGAAAATGAATTATACGATTTAACAGACGCGCCAGGAGAAGAGCATCCACTAATTCCTTACGCTGCTTCAGGTGGCAAAAAAATGCAATTTAATTCTATAAAAATACTAAACCATAAATGGGTTATAGCAGATTTTTCTGATGGTGTTTTTTGGGGAGAATTACTAATTAAATATGAAATTACTCCTGATAATCAGTTAAACTTTAAAGTTTTAGATCACTTATTGTATCCTACAAATTAGAGTTTGCTTTCAACCATTCTCTAAACTCATAAAAATTCTGTGGCGCAACACCATGTCCAACAGGAAACTCGCTATACTTATAGTTTGCGCCTAATTGTTCCATAAATGGTTTGGTTTGTCTTGCCCAATCCACTGGTATAACTTGGTCTACACTTCCGTGAGAACAGTAAAAATTAAGATTTTTATATGTTTCTGGATCTTTTAATTCAAATAAATCAGGATTTACATAACCGCTTAAAGCAATAACATTTTTAACTCTTTCAGGATATGTAAATGCTACAGCATAACTTAAAATAGCGCCTTGACTAAAGCCTAAAAGCGTTACATTATTGCTATCTGCGTTGTATTTAGCTAAAATTTCATCTATAAAATTAGCAATCAAATCTCTAGATTGTTTGGCTTGCTCGTTATCACTCCATTTTCCTTTTTCAGCATCAAAATTTATGGCATACCATGCATTACCAAAAGGCTGCATTGGGTAAGGTGCTTTAGCAGAAATTATTAAAAATTCTTCAGGTAATTCTGATGCAAAACTAAATAAGTCGTTTTCATCACTTCCATAACCATGAAAGAGTAGAAGTAATGGCGCGTTTTCTTTTAAAGAAGAAGGTCTTGATATATATTCTAAGCTTAAATCTGTCATGTTTCTATTTTCCTAATGATGAAAAAATTTTTTGAAAAAAAGGTCCTACTAGAGGAACAGCTTGCATTTTACCGCTAATAGCATTTATAATTCCGTAGAAAAATAATAAACCCATTCCTACCCAAAAAGCGACTGAGATTTGTATGTTATCAAATTGACTAATAAAATATCCAATAATCATATACATTAGACAAAGTCCTAAACCTTGACGGTTATGAAATGCTGTAAACTCGTTTTTTTTATCGTTATTCATTATGATAGCAATAACACTACCAATAATGGTTAAGTAGCTTACTACTGCTAATGTTTTTCCTTCTTCTGCTGTATTTTGATTCATTATAAAACTATTTTTTTGTTGGCATAAATACCATATACTTTTCCTTTTAATTCTTGTCCTAAAAAGGCACTATTTTTTGATTTTGATAGAATGTCTGACTTACCAAATACGTATTTTTCATTTGGGTTAAATAACGTAATGTTTGCAACTTCTCCTTCTTCAATTTTAGAAGTTACAGTACCAAAACGTTCTTTTCCTTTAGTTAATAGTTGAATAGATTTTTTTGTGGAAAATATCTGGTTTAAAGCTCCAAAAGCACTTTCTAATCCAATAGTACCGTAGTTGGCGTGGTCAAATTCTACTTTCTTTTCTTCTATGGTTTGCGGGTTATGATCACTGGTTACCATATCTATCGTACCGTCTTTTATACCTTCAATTAAAGCGTCTATATCGTCTTGAGTACGCAATGGTGGATTGACTTTGTAACCTGTATCAAATTCGTTTAAAACATCGTCAGTCAAAAACAAATTATGTATAGCAACACTACAAGTAACGTCTAATTTTTTTTGTTTGGCTTCTCTAATTAGCTTTACACTTTCTTTAGTTGAAATGGTAGGAATATGAAGTTTACCACCAGCATATTCTAATATGTATAAATCTCGAGCCACTTGTAAAGATTCGGCTAAATTTGGGCTTCCTTTTAGACCTAACATAGTGCTAGAAACATGCTCGTTAACAATACCTTTACCAGCAATTTTTTGTTCTAAAGGAAAACTACAAACTAATCCTTCAAAATTGCTAGCATACTGCAAAGCAATTTTTAATAAATTAGGATTAGTAATTGGTTTTTTATAATCGCTAAACGCTACTGCGCCAGCATTTTTCATGTCAAAAAGCTCTGCTAAATCAACGCTTTCGCTGTTTTTTGTTAATGCGCCAATTGGTAATAAATCAACTGGTTGCGATTGTGCTTTTGATAATAAAAAAGCAACATCAGAACTAGTATCGATAATCGGATTGGTATTTGCTTGCAGCGCAATGCTTGTAAACCCTGATTTTGCAGCGGTTTTTAAGCCATTTTCTATAGTTTCTCTATCTTCAAAACCAGGTTCGCCAAAGCAAACACTAGAGTCAAACCATCCTTGAGAAATGTGTAAATTTTCTAACTCAATTTCTTTATAATTGCTAGTGTTTTTAATGGATTTAGCAATTTGTGAAATCTTTCCTTTTTCAATTAAAACATCAACAATTTGATTGTGAAACTTGCTAGATGTATCAATTACTGTTGCCGATTTGATTAAGACGTTCATTTAAAGTATTTTAAGATGAGCATTTCTATGATTAAAAACACTAAAGCTAAAATTACAAACCATTTCCATAACTCGTTAACTTTTGTGTCGTTTTTTATCGCGTTAAAAGCTTCTTTAACAGAGTTTGAAATTGTGATGCCTTCAACGTTTTTAAGGTTTAAATAGGTTAAATCACTTTCGTTTCTGTTGTAATTAAAGCTTACGTATTCTAAAATTTCATTTTTATTTTTCACTTCATAAACACCAGCTTTCTCTGGTAAATCGTTAGTTTTTATAACCACTTTATTGTTGTAGTATTGCTGTTCTGGTATTATAGACTCGTCATTATTAACAAGAGTTAACACAGTATCTGGTTGTAAATTTACAGACACATCAAATTGATTGTTTTGACCGATTGTATAATAAAGTTGGGCAGCATTTAAGCTTTGTTTTGCAATGTTGTAAAATGTAGGTACAATTAGATTTATATTTTTAAAGTTTGAATTGTCCTCATTAATTGCAGCGCTAAAAACAAACACGTTATTCCGTTGTGATAAAAATGGCTTGTTATCTTCAAATTGAAGGATAGCAGTACTTTGAGATGTGTTTTGTGGAAAATACAGATTGACTTTTGGATACTGAAAGTTATCTATACGCTTTTCAAAAACACCATTAGCGTAAATTGGATGTGCATAGTTTATGGATGTAATGCGCTTTTCTTGCTCTAAAATTGAATTAAAAACACTAAAGTTAAATTGCTGTAAAAACGTGTTGTAGTCTTGTAAATTACCTTTTGTATTAGGTATAAAAGCAACAACGCCACCTTTATCTGTAAACACTTTAAGAGCAGTAATTAAAGTGTTTGGCAGGTTTTCAATTTCGTTTAAAACGACTAGATTTTGCGTATCAAAAAGCGCGTAATCTAATGTGTTTGGTGTTTTTTGGGTGAAATTAAATTCATCTTCTGTGAAAATTCCTTTTAAATAGTTGGCATCATCGTTAGAGACTGCTAATACATTAATTTTTGAAGGCGTATTTATGCTAAAGTATAAGGTGTTATCAAATTGAAGCTGAGCATCATCAATAGTAATTTTACCTTTTATAGTTTGATTGTTTGATATTGTAAAAATAGCTTTGTTTTCGTCTTTAATTTCAACTGAAACTTTTGAAACTAATTGATCATTATTATATAACGAAACAGGTAAATTATTAGTAATGGTTTGATTACTTTTTAATAAAGCAGTCAACTCATAATTAGTTGCGTTTTGTTTAGAAACATACAAACTGTCAATAAACGTATTTGTTTTATTTACAGTGTTTAGCTGAACAGTATTTAAAGTAATACTTGAATCCTTTTCAATGCTAAATTCTTGTGTTTTTTGTTGAAAATCTGACACAAAAATCAAGTTTTTAATGCTATTTGCTTTATTAGAAAATAGCTTTTTAGCTTTCAATAACGCAGCGTCATAACTTAATTGATTTGAAGAATATTCAAGTTGAAGTAATTCGTTTTTAATTGCCTTTATAGTTGTGTTTCTATAACTATCAGTATTGGTAATTAGTGAGAATTTTTCATTCTCATCAATAGAAGTAATGATATCTTGTATTGCACGTTTTAAAAGTGGACCATTATTACCTTTGGCTTGCATACTAAACGAGTTGTCTAGGTATATGACGGTTTCCTTTTCTGTGTTAAAACTATTAGTTTTTGAAAAATAAGGCTGAGCAAAAGCAATGATAATAGCAGTTAAAAGTAGTAGCCTAGTTAATAAGACTAGCCACTTTTTAATCAGTTGACTTTTACGCGTTTGTAATTGTACCTTTTTTAAAATAGCAACGTTTGTAAAGTATTCTTTTTGAAACTTTCTTAGTTGAAATAAGTGAACAATAATAGGAATTAGCAGTAAGAAAAGCGCGTAAAGAAGTTCTGGGTTTTTAAACTGCATGTGTTATTAAAAGTTTGTCAAAGATAATAATTGAACAATTAAAAACAGCAATAAGAAATTAACATTTTAACAAAATCTTAATCTTTACGATTGTAACAAATTTTACTTTTGAGCGTCTTGTTACCAAGACCATTAACAAATAATATTTAAATATGAAAAAACTCCTATTATCAACACTTGCTTCAGGACTTTTACTAGTAGGTTGCGGTGGATCTAAAACCACTACAAGTCTTTTAGCAACACAAACACCTATTGAAACTTCAATAGACTTATCTAAAGTAACAAATGATAAAGTACCAGTAACGATTAACCCTGGTCGTTTTACTACAGAAACAGTAACGTATAGACTGCCAAGAGTTGTACAAGGAACATACTCGGTAAGCGACTTTGGTAAATATATAGATAGCTTTAAAGCCTTTAATTATAAAGGAGAAGAGTTATCTACAAGTAAGGTAGACACAAATACCTGGACAATTACTAATGCTAAAGACTTAGATTATATTACCTATTATGTAAATGATACTTTTGATCAAGAAGTTGAAGGAGGAATAGGAGGCGAGCAACCTTTTTCGCCAGCAGGAACAAACATAGAGCCAACAAATTATGTAATGAATTTACATGGATTTATAGGGTATTTTGATAGTTTAAAAAACAGTCAATATAAATTAGATGTAACTGCGCCAGCAAACTTTAAACGTACATCTGCTTTGCAGGAAACTTCAAATAAAACAAGCGAGGACGGAAGCTTAATCACATCAAGCTACTTTGCACCAAGATATTTTGACATTACAGATAACCCAATGTTTTATGGAGAATTAGATGTAGAAGAATTTCAAGTAGGAGACATTAAAATTGTATTAAGTGTTTACTCTCCTAACAAAGTACATTCAGCTACAGAAATTAAAGGTGTTGTTGAAAAAATGATGCAAGCTCAAAAAACATATTTAGGCGATATAAACAGCACACCTCGTTACGATATCTATTTATACTTATCTGATGGATCAGAAGGTTCTCCTAAAGGATTTGGAGCTTTAGAGCATCATACGTCTACAGTAGTTGTTTTACAAGAAGATATGCCATTTGATGCTTTAGCAGAAAGTATGATAGATGTCGTGTCTCATGAGTTTTTTCACATCGTAACACCATTAAGTGTACATTCAGAAGATGTACATTATTTTGATTACAACCAGCCAACATTTTCTAAGCATTTATGGATGTATGAAGGCGTAACAGAGTATTTTGCAACGTTATTTCAAGTAGATCAAGGTTTAGTGGATAACCAAGAATTTTACGGTGATATTTTACAAAAAATACAAACCGCTAAAAACATGAATGACTCAATGAGTTTTACCGAAATGAGTGAAAATGTTTTAGATGAGCCTTACGCACCACAATATTATAACGTTTATATGAAAGGTGCTTTAATCGGTATGTGTATTGATATCATTATGCGTGAAGAAAGTAATGGACAGCGTGGTATTTTATCTTTAATGAAAGAATTATCTAATAAATACGGAAAAAACAAACCATTTGAAGACGATAAATTAATAGACGAAATCACTGCAATGACTTACCCAAGCGTTGGAGAGTTTTTAAATACACATGTAGTTGGAGGAACACCAATAGACTATAATGTATATTTTGAAAAAGTAGGCTTAATGATGAGTGAAGGAAAAGTAAAAACTAACTACATCCAGAATGGCGGTGAGTTAATTTTTGCTCCTAATCAAGAAACTATGAAACTTCCATTTTCTGAAGCTGTAAAAAAAAACAGTTTTTGGGCAGATAATGGTGTACAACCTGGTGATGTAATGAAAACTGTAAACGGTGAAGCTTTTTCTTTTATGACTGCACAAAAAATCTTAACAGATATGTATATGTGGAAACCAGGACAAGAAGTAGAAGTTGTTATTGATAGAAATGGTAAAGAATATACTGTAAAAACAAAACTAACACAGTCTTATACTACAGGAAAAACTATTACCGAAAACCCAGAAGCAACACAAAAGCAAAAAGAAATTAGACAAGCTTGGCTAAAAGGTTAATCTTGTAGTAAATTATTTATAAGAACTTGAAAAGCTTGGTTTTGTACCAAGCTTTTTATTTTGGTATAATAAGTGAATAATAAGTTAAATGTAAAATCAAACAGTAAAAAATTAGTATATTTATTATATAAAAATAAAAACAAGATGAAACAAATATTCCTTTTTGTATTTGCTCTATTTATAACAACTGGAGCAGTTATGGCTCAAGATAAAATGCAGGTAGAAGACGCCAATTATGTTATTTTACTAAATGAAAAAGTTTATCATTATACACAGAGTGGAGTAGAGTTGCTTAAATCTGATTTAAAATTAAATAACGGAACAGTTGTTAAAACTGATGGAAGTTATATTACAAAAGATGGAAACAAAATGATGCTTAAAGATGGGCAGTGTTTAGGCATGAGTGGTAAATTATACAAGGATCAAGCTACATTATCCAAAAAGCTTAAAAAAGAAATGAAATAAATAAAACATTATAATATTGTGAAAAAGCCTGATAATAATATCAGGCTTTTTTTATTTTTCTACAGAAAAACTAAAAGTCGTTCCTTCATTAACTTTCGATGTTAGACTAACTTCACCACCTAATTTTTCAACTAAAGTTTTTACAGTATACAATCCAATTCCTGTACCTTTATTTCCATATTTATCTGCATCATGAGCTGTATTAAACAGGTCAAATAAAGATTCTTTTTTACTTTCAGGAATACCATTACCATTATCTGAAACAGAAAAGTGATGGTGCGTTTCATTTTCCTTATAATCTAAAACAACTAATGGATTATTGTTTGTGTTATATTTAACTGCATTATCTACCAAATTAAGAATAATTTGAGTTATAGCAGATTTATTGATATCTCCTAAATTTGGATTGTTTTTTAACTTAAACTGAGTATCTTTTAAGCTAAGCATCTGTTTTACATCATTAAAAATATTAGACAAATCTATTGTTTGTTTCTTATCTTGTAGTAACGCTTCAGATTTATAATGTTTTAAAATTCCGTCTATGTATGCTCTTAACGTATCTGCAGACTCTTCAATAAAGTCTAAATATTCTAAATTTATTTCAGGATTAGACGCTTTTAATTCATCTTTAAATAATTGAGATAATGATGTAATATTTGCTAAAGGCGATTTTAAATCATGAGACACTTTTCCTGCAAAAGTTTTTAAGGATTGGTGTCTTTCATCTAACAAATAATATGCGTTGGTTAATTGATTGTTTTTTAATCTTAACTCAAATAGATTAACAACTTGTTTAGCTAAAATAACCATAGCTTCTTGTTGTTGTTTAGTAAGTTGTTTGGGTTTTACATCATAAACGCATAATGTACCTAAAGGAAAACCTTCTGGATTGATTAATGGTACACCTGCATAAAATTTAACGTCGTGATCTTTTATTAAAGGATTGTCGTAGAAACGTTGATCTTTAGTAGCGTCTTCAACAATAAAAATAGAATTGTTTTCTAAAATAGCATGACCACAAAAAGATATATTTCTTGGTGACTCATTAAAAGGTATGCCATAATGAGATTTTAAAAAATTTCTGTCAGCATCTAAAAGAGTGATTAATGAGATTGGTACATCGCAAATATTAGCTACAAGGTTAGTTATATTATCAAAATCTTCTTCTGGTAATGTGTCTAGTAGTTTATATTCTTTTACTGCTTTTAAACGTTGTTTTTCGTTTTTTGGTAATTTGGGTGCAATCATTATTTGTTTAGGTAAGCTTGGTTTGTGATAAGCTTACGTAAATATAAGAGTCTAGGTTTTGAATTATGTTAAAACTTTTCGAAAACTCCTAAACCAAATAAAGCAAAGTCATATTTAACAGGATCTATAGGATCTAATAGTCTTAAATTTTTATCTAATTCTTGTAAAGCCTTAGCATCATTTTGTTTTCTACTTAAAAGCCCAAGTTTTCTAGCTACATTGCCAGAGTGGACGTCTAAAGGACAAGATAATTCTGAAGGTTTAATACTTTTCCAAATGCCAAAATCTACACCAGTATTATTAGGTCTTACCATCCAACGTAAAAACATGTTAATACGCTTTGCCGCACTATTTTTTAAGGGATCACTAATATGCTTTTGAGTTCTTGGTAGGTGATTAATCTCAAAAAAAATCTGTTTAAATTGAGAAATAGAATGCTGTAAATTTTCATTTCTACCTTTACTGAAAACAGTTTCTAAACCATTGTGATTATTATAAATATTTTGAAGTGCTTTTATAAAAGTAATACAGTCTACACTATTAAAAGTGCGATGTACAAAGTTGTCAAAGCGTTGTAAGTCTTCTTCTTTATGGTTTAAAATAAAATCGTGTGGCGAATGATCTAATAAATCCATTAATTTATTAGCGTTATTGATGATACTTTTACGGTTTCCCCAAGCAATTGTAGCGGTTAAAAAACCTGCTATTTCAATATCTTCTTTTTTAGAAAATTTATGCGGAATTTGAATTGGATCACTATCAATAAACTTAGGATTATTATAAAGAATAACTTTTTCGTCTAAAAACTCTTTGAGATTATCTATAGTCTTCAATTTTTATTTTTTGATAGAAAATTTAAAAGTACTACCAACACCAACTTTAGAGTTAACAGTTATATTTCCGCCTAAATTTGTAACTAATTTTTTTACTGTAGATAAGCCAATACCATGACCTTTTTGGCCAAATCTATCAGTCTCTTCAATGGTAGAAAATAACTTAAATATTTTTTTCTGCTTTTTTTTAGGTATACCAATACCATTATCTTTTACTGTTATAAAGTTAAGATCTTCTTGGGTTGTGTCTAACTCTACATCTATTATAGTTTCTTCTTTATCGTTGTATTTTAGACTGTTGGTAATTAAATTAAGTAAAATAAGCTCTAAAGCAGCTCTGTTACTTGTAATATCAAAGTCTTTTTCGGGTAAATTAATGGTGCAGTCTACTTTGATATTTATAATATCTATAACTTCTTCTAGTAAATGATTAAAAGAAAAAGTATCTATAGAAGTTGAAGATGTATTACTGTTTTCGTAATAGTTTAATAGGTTATTTATATAGCTACTTAAAGATAAAGATGAAGATTTAATGTTTTGTAAATAATTGATACCAGTATCATCTATATGTTTTTTGTATTTAGATTTTAATATGTCTGTTGTTAAAATCATATTTGCTAAAGGCATCTTCATGTCATGTGCTACCTGAGATGCAAATCCTTTTAGCATTTTATTTTTTTTAGTTAGTTTTTTCTTAGTTTGTTTAAGATTGACATTGCTTTTATTAAGCTCTATTAATTTTACAACTTGTTGCGCTAGTAGTTTTAGTGCTTCTTTTTGATCTTTATTTATAGTATTAGGCTTATGATCTATCACACATAAAGTACCAAGTTTATGGTTGTCTTTATCTGTTAGACATACACCTGCGTAAAAAGCTATAGATTTATCTCCGTTTTTAGTATAAGGATGGTTTACAAAACGTAAGTCTTTTTTTGTGTTTTCTATTATGTAAACATCTTCATTACTTTCTACTGCATAACTACAAAAAGACAACTCTTTTTCAGAGCTACTTATTTGCATGCCTTTTGCAGATTTAAACCAAACTTCATCTTTATCTACAATAGAGATTAAAGAGACAGGCATATTCGTTATTGTGGTAGCTAGTGCAGTTATATTATTAAAACTTATGTCTTTTTGACATCTGTTTAGCTTATAACTTTTTACAGCTAAAAGCCTTTCTTTATCATTTTTAGGAATCGTGTTTAGCTGCATTATTTTGAGAGTCAGAAATTTTGTTTAACTAAATTAGTAAAAATATAAACACGGATAAGAAAAAAGTTAAACAATTTTTCCATCAACCATTGTAAGTTTTCTATCTGCTAGATTGGCTAACTCTTCGTTATGTGTTACAATCACAAAGGTTTGCCCAAATTCATCACGAAGTTTAAAGAATAGATTATGAAGGTTTTCTGCACTTTCGCTATCTAAATTACCAGAAGGTTCGTCTGCAAAGATTAGTTCTGGGTTGTTAACTAGTGCTCTTGCTACTGCAACACGTTGTTGTTCTCCTCCAGAAAGCTCGTTAGGTTTATGGTTGTACCTGTGTGACAAACCTAAAAAGTCTAATAATTCTTTAGCGCGTTTGTTAGCTTCTGTTTTATTAGTTCCTTTTATAAATGCAGGAATACATACGTTTTCTAAAGCTGTAAACTCTGGTAATAATTGATGAAACTGAAAAATAAAACCTATGTGCTTGTTTCTAAATTCAGCTAATTGTTTTTCGTTTAATTCTGTAATATTTTTATCATTAATAATTAGCTCTGTTTCTGAGTTTTTATCAATAAAATCTAAGGTGCCTAATATTTGAAGTAAGGTGGTTTTTCCTGCGCCAGAAGCACCAACTATAGAGACAATTTCACCTTTTTTAATAGTAACGTCTACACCTTTTAAGACATGTAAATCGTCATAATATTTATGAATGTTTTTTGCTTTAATCATAGGCTTATATAAAGCTTGAAAATTACTACTTTAAATTAGCTTTAGCAAGGTTAGATTAAGTTACTTTTTTTAGTAAATACCTTTTTTAAATCGTTATAATCTATAAAATAAACCATTCTTAAAGATACAGTGTTACGCTGCTTTTGCTTAAACAAATCGTCTAAAGTATCAAAATAACTAGCTTCTGAGTTTGAAGATTGATTAAAAATCTGGTTACGATATAAAGCGGTTAATTGGCTACCAGGTGCAAATTGCCAAGTATAGCTTAAGTCTAAATTCCATGTATTAAAATTAATGTCTGGATTAAAATTAGGATTGTAACTTATATTATCTTTTGTATAAACTTCAGACTGTACAAGACTACCGTTGTTTTGTAATACATACATTTCAGTGTCATAAGTTACAGTACTTACATAGTTTCTAAAACTTAGTGTTAATGCGTTAAAAGAGTTAAAATTGTAGCTACCTGATATATTTGAGGTTATTTGCTTTCTGTCGCGTTGACCAAAAATTATACGATCGTAAATTTGTTGTCCGTTTACATAACCTCTATCTGCTGTGTAATCGTCATAATCAAAACCTAGTAATAGTAAAAACTTATCATTAAACTTAAACCTTGGATTGATACCAAACCAATAATTATTAAAATTATCACGCTCTTTATCAAAAAATCGTCCATAACCAAAGTTAGCATCTATTGCAAAAAAAATGTTGTAATTGGAAGAAATCCACATGTTTGCTTGAGCGTAATTTTTGGTTGTAAAGAAGCTATTAAAACCATTACGAGGCTCGAAGTAGTCATGTTGCTCGCCAATATTCCAATTACCATTAATACCAAAACTGTGTAGTTTTTTATTGGTAGCATTAAAGTTAAAACCAGTGTTTTTTCCTGTATACACGCTTGGCGTAGCTAGCATGTTATAATTAAACCATGTGCCTAAATACATGTTATTTAGGTGTTTTGTTGGCTCAAAAATACGGTAACTAGCGTCAAAGCTATAGTTACTGTAGTTATTCCTAAATTGAATACCTAAATCGTTTGGATCAAAATTAACATCTGCATAGTTATAGTCTAAAGACACGCGATATTTACCACTAATTTTTCCAATTCCTGCTTCTACAGCATAGCCATTTTGTTTGTTAGATACGTCATTAAACGTGCTCATCTTTCCGTTAGCGTAGACACCATAAGTATTCTTTTTATTAACGATATTGGTTAAAAAACCAGTAACGTTAGCATCTCTAAAATCGCCATCTCTAGTAACATTGGTGTTGATTAAAGTTACAGACGAGTTTTTATTAAACTGCTGATCTAAAACCATGATATTGTAGTTTGCTAATGGCTCTACTATAGCACGTCTATTAGATTTTCTAATTTCTTCAGCTTCAGAATTTGGGTTTAGAACTTCAGTTTTTTCAATATCTACATAGGTTTTTTCTGTAATAGCATTAAAAAAACCAATACCTAAACCGTTTTTTGTACGTCCGGAAATTTTAACTGCATTTAATAGCTGAACTTTTTCAGGATATTCAACAATATCTTCATCTTCATCTAAAATAGGAAATCCGCTAGGCGCATCACCAATACGTCTTGAGTAGAAGAGGTTACCTTTGCTAAATAAATCTATACCTTCTGTAAAAAACTGGCGTCTTTCTGAAAATTGTTGCTCAAAAGGACCAAGGTTTAATATGACATTGTCAAAACCAGCTTGGCTAAAATCTGGTATTAAAGTAGCATCTAAAGTAATATTTTCTGTAATCCCATATTTTACATCCATACCTGCAGCAAGTTCGGTTTCTGTTTCTCCGTCAAAAGAGCTTGTTAATCCAGATGCGTAAGGAAAAAAACTAAGTCTTGTTGGAGGCGTAATGTTTTTTAATCCTTTTAATTCTGCATGGTATAATCCATTATTACCTTTTGTTGGATCTAAAGGATTCCATGTCATTTGTTCTCTTGTTTTACGATAATGTCTATGAAATTGTATACCCCAAGTTGGGTTTTCTTGTTGTGTAAAACGTAAAGCTCTATATGGTATTCTAACCTCTACAATCCAACCGTCATTTTGCATTTTTACACTACTTTCCCAAACAGCGTTCCAGCCTAAATCTTCACCATTATTTGGGCTTTCTACAGCATCTGCTTGTGTACCAGAACTAAATACAAAAAAATTAGTGTTGTTTTGCGCATCATTATTTGGATTAAAAATAATACCAAAAAAGTCTGATTGTCCAAAATTATCACGTTGTGTAAACTGCGTCATTATATCTTCTGGATTATCATAGCAGTAAGCTGCAATGTAAATTCCAGAATCATCATAAGTCATTTTAACTTCTGTTCTTTTCTCTTCACTAGGTAAATCGCCTAAATCAGGTCTAAACTCGGTAAAATTTGTAGCAATTTGTGCGTCATTCCACGCTTTATCATCTAAAATACCATCTATTTTTGGAGCTATATCAGTACGTTTAATTTGATAAGTTTTTTTGTCTTGAGCTTGTAATTGACAACTTATAAAAATGAAAAATAGCGCTTTAAATAAAATTTTCATGATGGTTTAAAAATTTCGGTATTCTCAATAAAGAGTAAACTAAAATATAAATGTTACACTTAAAGACACAAAACTAACTTTGTTGTTATACTTTTCTCATAATATAACGTTAAAATCTTTTTTGAAACTATAGATTATAACCCGTAAATTAACAGAAAACACTATTTTTATTGTAAAGTGATTTGACATTATGTTATATCAAAGATTTTAATATAAAGGTCAAAATTGATGTTTATAAAGAACAATTTATATTAATAGAGAGTAATAATGGTGACTAATTAAGTTTAGTAGCTTATTACTATTTTTTCTTGTTTATTTTGGAACACTATTTGCTATTAACTTTATAGAATTCAAAATATTATAAATGAACAACAACACAAACAAATACACCAAACTGTTTTTAGGTTTGCTTTTTGATGCTTTAGGATATGTTACTTTTATTATTCCTGGTATTGGCGAATTTGGAGATATTATTTGGGCACCAGTATCTGCATGGTTAATGACCAAACTTTATAAAGGTAAAACGGGTAGAGTAGCAGCAGTAGTGTCTTTTATAGAAGAGGCGTTACCTGGTTTTGACGTCATCCCAACCTTTACTATCATGTGGTTATATACCTATGTATTTTCAAATAAAAAACAAGATCATACTATTGAAGTGAAATAGGATTGGTTTTTTTAACGCTTAATTATAAAAAAACACCTCAAAAAGAGGTGTTTTTTTAGTTGATTTTTAAATATTCATTTATTTTTTTTAATTCCAATTGTTTCATATAATTCTCCATATAATCAAAGTCAGGTTCTTTCTTGTCGTTTATTGGAAGTAATATTATTTGTTTTTTTAATCTCGTTGAATTAATTGTAAAGGAATATGAATATTTTGTTTTGTGTTGCTTTAAAGATGTAGCTATAAAGGATAAAACAAATTTAGACATCTCTTTTTTAGGCTTTAAAATATTAACCTTTGTTCCAGTAAAAAATTCAAAATTTTGAACAAAAGGTTCTGCTGTTTCATTACCAATAGTAATTACAGGAAAAACTTTGTTTAAATAATTTTTATCGTAATTAATAAAACCATCAAGACCATTATTTGATTCTTTTCTGGTGATGTAAGCAACTTTACCATTAGTTCTATTTACTTTATTTCCATCTATACTTTTACCTATTTTGTTATTGAATAGATCAGAAATAGTAAATTCTTTCCACTCTTTATTCTCAATTGTTTCTGTAGGCTTAAAATCTTTAAGTAATTCTATACGTTCGTTTAAATATTTTCTATACTTCTCTTTTTTTTGAGTTTCTTTAATTTTTACAAAAGATTCCATAAAATCAAAATCAGGTTCGTCTTTGTCATTTACAGGAAGCATTAAAATTTCATTTTTTAAATGTTTTTCATTACGCTTAAATCCAAAATTATATTTACTTCTTACAGTATCTGCAATAGTTGTAATAAACTGCCCATTATATTTATTTAGTTTTGGATTCCTGCCAACCTTAACAGTTGTTGAGCCTATAAAATCTTCATTTTTATAGATAGAATAACCCACAGAACCTTCACCGTCACAGATAAAAGCAATACAATTGCCTTTTGTAATTAAATTTTTATCTCCATTAACAAACCTAATAACACCATTATTTCTATTTGTAGCACCAACATATGGAATATTACCATCAATTAATGAAGATACTTTTGAACATTTACAATTTTCAATTTGAAAAACTGTATGAAGTTTAAAAGGTTTCCACGACCTATCTATTAGTTTTAAAGCTATCTGTTTCATTATTTTTTAAATAAATGTTCCTTGCCCTGCATAATCATATTGAACTCAAACGTTAAATAATCTGCAATTGTCTTTTCAAAGTCTTCTGCTTTAGGTATTTCATCATTAAAATAATAGAATGAATGTAACCATTCATCACTATGTTCAATAGGTGTTTTTACGCAAAATTTTGTTTCTGCTTCAATTCTGTCAAACCATACATCAAGCAAGTGTTGTTTTTTATCAATAGCTTCAATGGTTTCAATAAGTCCACGATGCTTTTGAACTTCAAAACCATCATTTTCAAAGTTGATAAACTTAACTTCTTTGTCTTTGTAATGTGGTACACCTGCTGTGAAAACAGCAATACAAGGGTTTGTGCCTACACCATAAAAAGAGTTTTTATTTAATGTTATTACTCCATCTAAACTATGATGTTTTAAGATATTAGCTTTAATTGCCTTTTCTTCTTTACTTTTTCCAATCATTGATGATTGAGGAACAATTACAACTACTTTACCATCTTGAACTATAGAATTTAATAAATGTTCTGTGAAATTAATCTCATATAAACTTGGGTTGCTTTTACTTCCCATAGAATATGGTGGATTCATCATTCCAACTGTGCACCCTTTTTCTTGTAATTGTGAAGGATTGAATTTTAAAAAGTTTTCTTGTTCAAGATTGCTTTTTCCATCACCACGTAAAATCATATTTGTAGTAGCGATTGTAAACATATAAGGTTGTAACTCTAAACCGTGTAATTGGTTTTTTCTTATACTTCTTTCTTGTTGAACATTATCAGCTTTTTGAACCATATCATGCATTGCTGCGATTAAAAATCCAGCAGTACCGCAACAAGGGTCTAAAATAGAATCTGTAGGTTTTAATTCTACTAAATCACAAAATAATTCAGTTATGTGTTTTGGAGTTAAGACAATACCTAACGACTGTCCATCACCACCAGAATATGACATAAATTCTCCATAAAATCTTCCTAAATAATCTTCGGAAGAATGGATATACTTAATGTTTTTGTAAATATTCTCGTAAAGAAATTCGGTAAAGTGTCTTAAAGGTGTTTTCTTTAAATTTTCATTTATTACATTAATTGCTTTAGTGTCTTTTATTACTAAAAACTGACTTAATAATTTATCTTTTTTTACTTGAGGCGAAACATTTGCTCTTTTTAGATTTTTCTCAATTGCATTATAGATTTTTTCTCCGTCAGTGGTGATTTTGTCACCAATTAAGTCGTCAATATGAAAACCTTTGTGTTCCATTTCACGCAAAGCCAAAAGTATACCAGAAACAATCAAAGGTTTGTCTTTATCTTGAATACTTCCATAGTTTCTTAAATCTTCGTGTAAGCTTTTAGCGTCTTTTAAAATTTCTTCGGTAGTTTTTTCTTCAGGTGTTTGTTCTTTTAAAATGTTTTTTGTGTAATATTCATCAATATTTTTTTCGTTAAAAAGCATAAATGTTTCAACTTCTTCGAGTTCTTTGTATTCTCCTCTTTCGTTGATAAATATTGGTGTTATTCTGTGTCTTTTTTCGTTACCTGAAACACCAAAAGCAATTAGTTTTTTATAAGAAGTATTTTGAGAAAGATGTTTTCCATAAAACAAAGCTCCGTTTACAGCATAATCTTTTACACTTTTTACTTTGTCGCAAATAAGGTCTTTTTCATTACGTTTTTCGTGTAGAGAAACATCTGCTTTGTTTTCTATTATTAAAACAAAATCTTTAACAACTCCTGAATATTCAGGAAACCCAACATTACCAGTTCCTGCTTTTGAAGCTGTTTTTAAAGCTTCGTCAATTTCTTTAATGTTGCTGCCTTGTGGATGTAAGTCTATGTTTGCTTCTTTAAGCATTTCATAAACCCATAAGTCGGTTAGTACTTCTTTTTTAGCCATATTTGTATAATCTATTCAAGAAAATAGTTCTAATTTTCAAAAGTAATTATTTTTACTTTGACAGTCTTCAATATTTTCTAAATAAAAAATCCCAACGCTAAGTCGGGATTTTTTTGAAGTAATCTTCACTATGTTATTAACAGTTATAAGGTATAATTTAAACCAAAACTAATATTGCGTCCCATATTAGCAATACCATCTGTTTTTAAGCGTGATAAATGGTTAATGTACACTTTATCAGTTAAGTTAGTACCTGAAATGCTTATATCTAAAGGATTTTTAAATAATGTAACCGTTGTGCCAACACCAGCACTTAAAAGGTTGTAGCTTGGTGTTGTAGTTTCAAACTGGCTCACATTGTTTTGTGCAAACGTGGTACGTAGTTTTACAAATGCATAACTATTTTTTTTGGTATTGGTATTAAACTCTGCACGTAACGTATTGGTTAAACTGTTAGCAGGTATTAATGGTAAATAATCATCATTATCTTGTTGTCCTGTTACGGTTTCAAAACTAGATTCTAAATGTAACCAATCTAAAGGATGCGGATGTAAGTGTACACCAAACTCGCCACCATATAAACGCGCATTACTTTGTAAATAGTTATATACAGGTGTGTTGTCTATAAAATTTCCGTTAGGCGCTAAATAGATGTAATTATTAATGTGGTTATAAAAACCGTTGGCAAAAATTTCAAAATGCTCGTTAGCATATTCTAAGGCTAAATCGGTTTGAAAGTTTTGCTCATTTTTAAGGTTTATATTTCCTACTTCGTATCTATTTGTTCCGTGGTGAGTCCCATCAGACACTAACTCAGATAAGTTTGGTGCTCTAAATCCAGTAGCTAGGTTTAATCGTGCTACGATAGCTTTAGTCACATTAGCTTTGATACCAACAGCACCATTAAAGCTGTTAAATTGTTTAGTAATAGCATTGTCTATATCTATATTTCTGTGATCAAAACGTGCACCTAATTGCACATCAAAAGTTTCAAAATGAATATGTGATGTAGCTAACACACCAACATCATTAGTTGTTGCGTCTGGTATTAATTGTTCTTCGCCATAATTGCTGTTGTTTTGAAGCATACCTTGTACACCAACAATAGTTTCAAATTTACCCATAGTAGGTAAGTTGTATTTAATGTTGTAGTTAAAGGTTTTTAGCTTCATGTGTAGTGCTGGCGCTTCGTCTTCGTGCGCATCTTCGTCATGATCATGGTCGTCTTCATCTTCGTCATGGTGTTCTTCACCGTGTTCTTCGTGATGATGGTCTTCAAATTCTTGTCTATCGTTGTAGATATAACCTAAGTTAATATCTAAGCTAGAATTGTCAAAAAACCACGTACTTTTTGAACTTAAAATATGGTTGGTTAAGCTTTGGTAAGGCTCTAAAGGTGTTTTTAAATCAGACTGAATTCCAATTTCCTCAGGAATACCAAGTTTAGAAAGGTTAACATTGTATCTAAAATCGGTTTTAAAATTGGTGCTTTGATAACCTAAACCAGCCTTTAAATCTTGTTCTCTAAAACGTGTATTGGTTACTCTATAATCTTGGGTTTGATAGTCGCTGTGTTCTGCTTGACCTAATCTAATTAAGAATTTAAATTTATCGGCAGATGCTTTATGCCCAAAATTAACATTATAACCTTCTGTATTTGTAAAATATCTAGTGTTTATATTAGTTGCAGTACTATTTGGATCTGCAAAACGCTCAGGATTTAGATATAAAACGCCACCAAGTGCATCACTACCGTAAAGTAAAGATGCTGGACCTTTTATCACTTCGACGCTTTCTATACCAGCATCGCTAATGCCTAAACCGTGTTCTGCACCAAACTGTTGGTTTTCTAGTCTTACACCTTGCGCGTAAACTAACACACGATTACTACTTAAACCTCTAATAACAGGTTTACCAATTCCCATACCAGTTGTAATGCTTTCTACACCAGCGATATTAGTGATTCCGTCAGATAAAGTTACAGCACCTTTTGCTTTTAAAGTGCTTATTTTTTCTTGTTCAACCTTCATTACATTATCTTTTTGAAGCTTATGAAATGGCGTTGAAAGTATAACTTCACTCATTTCTATAGCAGAAGGTTTTAGTTGAAATTGAAACGGACTTGTTGCTGGTAGCGTAATGTTTTCTGAAAAGGTCTCAAAACCAATCACCGAAATGGTTATTTTTTGAACACCAGAAGGTAAATTATTAATAGTGAAATTTCCGTTGTCATCGGTAGTTGTTCCTTTTTCTAACTGCGGAAAATAAATATTTGCATAAGGAATAGGCTCTGAAGAATCATTAATGGTGACTTGTCCAGATATATAGTTTTGTGCAATTGTTACGGTAGATACCATAGCAATTAGCATAAATAAAAATTGTTTCATGTTTTTAAATATGAATTTGTATAAAGTGTTTTAAATAATAAATTTGATATCGCGAAAGCGAAATCTATAACTGCGTTTATACAAATTGTGGCGGACCACGAAGTACAATACCTAATCTCTGGTAAGAGCTAATAAATTGGTATTGAGAATGAATAGGTTTGTGATTATTTTTAACCTCTAAAAGTGCGTAACTAAATACAGAAAATGATAGCGAATTGTTGAGTTTTATTTTATAAAAGTCACAATCTACATCTATTTGGTGTAAATGGTGGTCGCTAGTTTTTTCTGTACAAACGTCGTGTTTATGGTCTTCAAACACATGCATAGCTTTTACCGCAGCAGGTAATAACACAGCTACAGTAAGTAGTACAGCAAAGCCTTTTGTTAGTATGCGTTTAATAGTGTGCATTTATTCGTTTAAAAAACGTCCTAAACCAAAACGTTTTAGCATTTTCTTTTCAAAGTTCCAAAAAAAATGAAATTGACCAAATAACCAACCATAAAAGACTAGTAAAACTTGGTAAAAAATGAGGCCAATAATAATATATAAAACCCAATAAATAAAAGGGTTTAAGTTTTCTTTAGTAATTCCTATATATTCTATTAAAGGTCTTCCAATAAACAAAGAGGAAGATCCTGTAATAGCAAATACTATAAAGATAACTATTAATTCCCATCTATAAGTTACTTTCCATTTATCTTCTAGTTTGCTAAACAAGAATAAAGTAACCTTTAATAATAGGTATGTTATAATAATAGTAACGCTAATTTTGAAGTAAATATTATCAAAAAATAAATTAGCCAGTTTGTAACTAGAATAAAGTAAACCTAATACGCCTAAAATAGGGAAGAGGAGCTGCCAATTTTGTTGAATTTGCCAGCGTTGTTTAAATGCTTTCATAGCTGATTTTTACAGCTGCAAAAATACAAAACGATTTAAAAAGGAGGCACACGACCACCTAAAAGATTTTGTTTATATTTATTTTGGAAGTAAATAAAGTAATTATACAATTTATAATTAAGCTCATAACCATAATCAATATTCTGTCTATAGTCAATTTGCATTTCATATAAATTAGGATTGTAACGTTGTGGTTGCAAAACTCTGTTATTCCATGCTTGTACATAGAAAATATTTTTATTTTCTAAATAAGTTTGATTGTAAAACCCTTCTGGTCTTGCAGTTGTATTTAACCAAACATTAAAACCTGGTTCTATTATGATTATTTCGTATTCTGTTTTATCACTAGTTATTTTAATAGTATCTCCAATTTGTGCAGAACTGTTATCTGCTTCTACAGTTTTTTTAGATGTAGTACAGCTATAAACAATTAAAATAATGCAAGCAGCTAAAGCTAAATTTTTCATCGTTCTGTTTTTACTAAAGTTACTAAAATTATAGCATAAAAAAAGCCAAACATTTTGTTTGGCTTTTTCTTGAAATATTTAATAATAATTATTTTCCAAATAATCCTCCTAAAAGTCCGCCAAGACCGCCTTTTTTCTTAGCGCCTCCTAAAACCATACCAGCTACGTCATCTACAACGCTACCATCTCCATCTGCATCTAATATTTTTTCTAAAAAGCTTTGTTCTTCTTTAGCTTCACTACCGCCAAGTAAACCACCAAGTAAACCTCCTAAATCATTAGTAGAACTAACGTTGTTTTGTCTTGCTTGTTTACCTAAAACACCCATTAAAATAGGTGCAGCTACTTTAAGTATGTTATCAACAGAACCAGCATCTAAACCAGCTTTTTGGCCTATTACTTGTTCTACACCTTGCTTTTTTGCACCTAAAACATGACCTAAAATTTTATCACCATCAGTTTTTACAGACTCATCAACACCACCATTAAATAATCCATCAAGGTTATCTAAAATACTACCATCATGTTTATCCATTATAGCTCCAAGTAATCCTTGTGCGCCTTCTGGAGATGCAGAAGCGTTACGCTCCATAGCTTTCATTAATACAGGTAAAGCCATAGTTAATACGCTTCCTGTTCTATTTTCGTCTGTTCCTGTAGATCCAGAAACACCACTAATAATTGTTTTTCCTAAATCTGAATTTAATAAGTCTAAAATGCCTGCCATTTTTTTATGTTTTAAAGTTTGATTAAATTTTGTGACTGTAAATTACAAAAAAAAAGTCCCAAGTTATTCTTGAGACTTTGATTAATTATTATTATTTAATAAATCCGATAAAACACAATTTTTAATCGTTTAAAAGCAAGCTTTTAATCTGGTCTGCTAACTCAACTCCAATTCTGTCTTGCGCTTCGTTAGTTGCTGCACCAGTATGAGGCGTTAAAGATAAATTAGCATTCATTAATAACTGAATTTCTGGCTGTGGTTCTTTTTCAAAAACATCTAAAGCAGCTCTTGCTACTTTACCGCTTTCTATTGCGTTGACTAAAGCTACTTCATCTAAAACGCCACCACGAGCAGCATTTGCGATGATAACACCATCTTTCATGTTGTCAAATTCGTCTTTACCAATCACGTATTCTTTTTGTGCAGGTACATGAAGCGTTAAAAAGTCTGAGTTTTTAATTACTTCATCTTTAGATACAGTTTCTATATTGAAATTTAGTTTTTGACCATCAAAAAACTCTAATTCTAAGTCGGCTTTTTCAATAAATGGGTCAAAAGCAATAACCTTCATTCCTGCACCAATTGCAACTTTGGCTGTAGCTTGACCAATACGTCCAAAACCAATAACACCAAGGGTTTTCCCTTTTAATTCGGTTCCTTTAGCGTATGCTTTTTTAAGCTCTTTAAATTTAGAATCTCCATCTAAAGGCATGTCTCTGTTGGCATTGTGTAAAAATCTTGCTAATCCGTAAAGGTGAGCAAAAACTAGTTCTGCAACAGAATGAGAAGATGCTGCAGGAGTATTGATTACATGTATACCTTTATTACGTGCATAGTCTACATCGATATTATCCATACCAACGCCACCACGACCTATTATTTTTAGTTCTGGACAAGCGTCAATTATGTCTTTTCTAACTTTTGTTGCGCTTCTTACTAAAAGTACAGTTATATTATTGTTATTAATATAATTTATTAATTGTTCTTGTGCTACAGTAGTGGTATTAACTTCAAATCCAGCAGCTTCTAAAGCTTCGATTCCGCTATTTGATATACCATCGTTTGCTAATACTTTCATTGTTATATTTTCTTTTTCTGTTTAAAAATGATTAAGCTTTACTTTCTAATTCGCTCATAACTTCTACTAATACTTTAACGCTGTCTAGTGATAAAGCATTATACATACTTGCACGGTAACCACCAACGCTTCTGTGTCCGTTAAGCCCGTTAATACCAGCTTCTTTCCACATGGTATCAAAAGTTTCTTTTAAATCGTCGTTTGTTAATGTAAAAGTTGCATTCATATAAGAACGATCTTCTTTAGCAGCAAATCCTTTAAATAGAGGATTTAAATCTATTTCAGAATAAATTAAACGTGCTTTCTTTTCGTTTTCTTCTTCAATTGCTTTAATACCTCCTAAATCTTTTAACCATTGTAATGTTAACATGCTAGTATATACTGCAAATACTGGAGGCGTATTAAACATTGAACTTTTTTCAATATGCACTTTGTAGTCTAACATAGAAGGTATTTTGCGTGACACTTTACCTAAAACATCTTCTTTTACTACAACTAAAGTAGTACCAGCAGGACCCATATTTTTTTGAGCACCAGCATAAATAATATCAAATTTTGAAAAATCTAAGGTTCTTGAAAATATGTCAGAACTCATATCACAAACCATTGGTATTGGTGAGTTTGGGAATTCTTTTATCTGTGTTCCAAAAATGGTATTGTTAGATGTACAGTGAAAATAATCGTAATCTTCTGGAATTTCGTATCCTTTTGGGATATAATTGTAATTAGCATTTTTAGAAGACGCGACTTCAATAATGTCATCAAAGATTTTAGCTTCTTTAATAGCTTTGTCAGACCAAGTTCCTGTGTTTAAATATGCCGCTCTTTTTTCTAACATATTTTGAGCAACCATTAAAAATTGCATACTTGCACCACCTTGTAAAAATAAAGCTTTATAACCTTTGCCTTCTAAACCAAGTAATTCTAAAGCCAAAGATCTTGCTTGCTCCATAATATCTACAAAGGATTTACTTCTATGAGAAATTTCAATTAAAGATAATCCGTTGTCATAGTCTAAAACCGCTTGAGAGGCTTTTTGTAATACTTCTTGAGGCAATACGCATGGTCCTGCGCTAAAATTGTGTCTTTGCATTTTTTAATATTTTATGCATACACTGTAAAAGATTTACAGTATATATAGTTTGTTTAGCATTACAAAGGTGCTAATTAATACTGTAAAAAATGTTATTAATATGATAATTTATCAACTATATTTTTAACAAAAACTCAATAGTATTAATATCATCTGCGTAGTCCCAAAGTTGTGGTTTTTGGGTCATACCAAAATCTACATCGTTTTCGGTTAGCCCTTTAGACACAACACATTGAATTAAATCTTTATCAATGTTTAGTTTGTTTTGAAGTTGTTCTAAACTATCATAGTATTCATAAAAAACAGTTGCGATAGGAGATGCGTAGCTTTGGTCTTCTTTAATCATTAAAAAACCATTTTCTAGCATGTCAAATTCGCTCATTAAATAGACTGCTTTATTATAATCATAATTATTAGTGTATTTAGCCTCTTCAATTATAGGATGCCATTTATACATCGCGTTAAAAAAGCTATCAAAATTATAGTCTTTTGGTACAAATAGTTTTGAAACGTTGCGACAGCCTAACCCATAATATCTAAAAATATCTTCTGATAAGGCATTAAGTTGATCTTCAGTTTCATCACCAGTTAAAATTGCTACCGAGTTTCTATTTTGCCTAATTATTGATGGTTTATTTTTAAAATAATACTCAAAATACCTAGCAGTATTGTTGCTTCCGGTTGCTATCACAGCATCAAAATCTTGAAGTTTATCTTCGGTAAATGTTATTTTTCCTTTTAATTCAGGAGAAACATATTCTAAATATTTAGCTAAAAAAGGTAAAAGGTGTTTATCGTTAGACGATTGTTTTACCAACACATCATGTCCAGTGATTAAAACACTTAAAAAGTCATGAAATCCAACCAAAGGGATATTTCCTGCCATTATAATAGCTACTTTTTTCGGTTCGACTTCACTTAAATTATAACTTGATAACCATTGTTTTAAATTGTTTTCAGTCAATAAATTAGCCCAACCTTCTAAAGCGAATAAAATATTGTTTTCGGTAAACCAGCCATTATGTTCTTCAGCTAATTTTATTTGATGTTTAAATCCATCAAAAAACAAGTCATTGTGTAGAATATTTTCTTTTTTTTCAATTCCTTTAGTGGTAAATTGGCTTAAAAATTGGCCTAATTCAGCGAAAGCTTTAGTTATGTAATATTTGTTACCCATTATAATTTGTATAACCGTATTTTTGGCTTTATTTTTGTACAAAGTTAAGTAAACAAAAACGAAATTACGCTATGGCAATTATTATAACAGACGAATGTATAAACTGCGGAGCTTGTGAGCCAGAATGCCCAAACACTGCAATTTACGAAGGTGCTGACGATTGGAGATATAAAGATGGAACAAGTTTAGAAGGTAAATTAGTTTTACCTGACGGAAAAGAAGTTGATGCAGATGAGGCGCAAGAGCCTTTAAGTGACGAGATTTATTACATTGTTCCTGATAAATGTACAGAATGTAAAGGGTTTCATGAAGAGCCACAATGTGCTGCTGTATGTCCAGTAGACTGTTGTGTCCCGGATGATGATCATGTAGAAAGTGAAGAAACCTTACTTGGTAAACAAAAATTTATGCATCCTGATGGATAATATAATATTTATCTAAAAAATTAAAATCTCAAGTTAACACTTGGGATTTTTTATTGGATTAATGTGTACATTTGCACTCGTTAAAAATAAAATATAACAATGAAAGCAGGAATTGTAGGCTTACCAAACGTAGGAAAATCGACTTTATTTAATTGTTTGTCTAATGCAAAAGCGCAAAGTGCAAACTTTCCGTTTTGTACGATAGAGCCTAATATTGGTGTGGTAAATGTACCAGATCCAAGGTTGGAAAAGTTAGAAAGTTTGGTAAAACCAGAACGTGTTTTACCAGCAACAGTAGAAATTGTTGATATCGCAGGATTAGTAAAAGGAGCTAGTAAAGGAGAAGGTTTAGGTAATCAATTTTTAGCAAATATTAGAGAAACTGATGCGATTTTGCACGTGTTACGTTGTTTTGATAATGATAATATTGTGCATGTTGACGGTAGCGTTGACCCAATAAGAGATAAAGAAACTATAGATATAGAGCTGCAATTAAAAGACTTAGAAACAGTAGAAAAAAAGCTTGACAAAGTAAAAAGAGCAGCAAAAACAGGCGATAAAGAAGCTCAAAAAGAAGAAGCTGTTTTATTAAAAATTAAGGAAGCTTTAGAGGCAGGAACATCTATTAGAGCTTTAGATTTTTCTGAAGAAGACCATAAAGCTTACGTAAAACCACTACAGTTTATTACAGAAAAACCAGTAATGTATGTATGTAATGTAGACGAAGGTAGCGCCGTTTCTGGTAACGAATATGTTGAAAAAGTACGAGAAAACGTAAAAGATGAAAATGCTGAAGTTTTAGTATTAGCAGTTGGTACAGAAGCAGATATTAATGAATTAGATGATTACGAAGAGCGCCAGATGTTTTTACAAGACATAGGATTAGACGAGCCTGGATCTGCTAAATTAATCCGTTCTGCTTATAAATTATTAAACCAACAAACATACTTTACAGCAGGAGTTAAAGAAGTAAGAGCTTGGACTGTAAATGTAGGCGCAACTGCACCACAAGCTGCTGGAGTAATTCATACCGATTTTGAAAAAGGATTTATTAGAGCAGAAGTTATTGCTTATGACGATTATGTACAATTTGGTAGCGAAGCTAAAGTAAAAGAAGCTGGTAAAATGCGTGTTGAAGGTAAAGAATACATCGTAAAAGATGGCGATGTGATGCATTTTAGATTCAATGTGTAATTTAGATTTTTAAATTGCTTCCGCGATTAGATAATAAGATTTAAGACATTAAAAACGAGATGAATTTTCATCTCGTTTTTTTGTTTAAAAATGATTGAATTAAAATGTAAAACGCTAGATGATTTTTGAAAATTCGTGAAATTTGTGTCAGAAAAATTATATTCCAACTTATCAAAATATATTGTTAATTAATTTCGTAGTCTACTATTTCATTTTTTATTGGGTTATGTTATCTTAGCAACTTATCTCACATTTCGCACCTAAATTTTATGTCAGAACAAACAAATTATACCGAAGACAATATACGCTCGTTAGACTGGAAAGAACACATCCGTATGCGACCTGGTATGTATATTGGTAAACTTGGTGATGGATCTTCGCCAGACGACGGTATATACATTCTGCTTAAAGAAGTATTAGACAACTCGATAGACGAGTTTGTTATGGGTGCAGGAAAAACCATTGAGATTTCCATACAAGGCAATAAAGTAATCGTGCGTGATTATGGTCGTGGTATACCATTAGGAAAAGTTGTAGACGTCGTGTCTAAAATGAATACCGGTGGTAAATACGATTCTAAAGCCTTTAAAAAATCGGTTGGACTTAACGGTGTTGGTACAAAAGCAGTTAACGCTTTATCAACATATTTTAGAGTAGAGTCATCACGTGATGGTAAAAGTGCATCTGCCGATTTTGAACAAGGAAACCTTGTAGATCAAGAGTTTTTAGAAGAAACCTCTAGACGAAAAGGAACAAAAGTCTCATTTATTCCTGACGAAACTATCTTTAAAAACTACAAGTTTCGTCATGAGTATGTAGCAAAAATGCTTAAAAACTATGTGTACTTAAATCCTGGTTTAACCATAGTTTTTAATGGTGAAAAATACTTTAGCGAAAATGGATTAAAAGATCTTCTTTCAGAAAAAATTAAAGAAGACGATCAGCTTTATCCAATAATACACTTACGTGGTGACGATATCGAAGTTGCAATAACGCACAGTAAAACACAATATAGCGAAGATTACAACAGTTTTGTTAACGGACAAAATACAACGCAAGGAGGAACGCATTTAAACGCTTTTAGAGAAGCTATTGTAAAAACTATCAGAGATTTTTATGGTAAAAATTACGATGCTTCAGATGTAAGAAAGTCTATTGTTTCTGCAATTGCCATAAAGGTAATGGAACCAGTTTTTGAAAGTCAGACTAAAACAAAATTAGGTTCTACAGATATGGGTGGAGATTTACCAACCGTTAGAACTTATGTTAACGATTTTATCAAAACGTACTTAGATAACTTTCTACATAAAAATACTGAAACAGCCGAAAAGCTTCAACGTAAAATATTACAAGCAGAACGTGAACGTAAAGAACTTTCTGGTATTAGAAAATTAGCTAAAGATCGTGCTAAAAAGGCAAGTCTGCATAATAAAAAATTACGCGATTGTCGTGTGCATTTTGGTGATACAAAAAACGAAAGAAACCTAGAAACTACCTTATTTATAACTGAGGGAGATTCGGCTTCGGGAAGTATCACAAAATCTAGAGATGTTAATACGCAAGCCGTTTTTAGTTTAAAAGGAAAACCACTAAACAGTTATGGTTTAACCAAAAAAATAGTTTACGAAAACGAAGAGTTTAATCTACTTCAAGCGGCTTTAAACATAGAAGAATCTTTAGAAGATTTACGTTACAATAACATCGTAATTGCAACGGATGCCGATGTAGATGGTATGCATATTAGACTGTTGTTAATTACTTTTTTCTTACAGTTTTTTCCAGAAGTTATTAAAAACGGACATCTTTACATCTTACAAACACCATTATTTAGGGTAAGAAACAAAAAAGAAACTATTTATTGTTACAGTGAAGAAGAACGTCGTAACGCTATAGAAAAACTAAAGCCAAAACCAGAAATTACACGATTTAAAGGTTTAGGTGAAATTAGTCCAGACGAATTTAAACATTTCATAGGTGACGATATAAGACTTGATCCTGTAATGCTTGACGATAATATGTCTATAGAAGAATTATTGTCTTTTTACATGGGTAAAAACACACCATCGCGACAAGAGTTTATCATAGATAACTTAAAAGTTGAAATGGATATAATTGAAGAAGGGAAGTAGGATGAAGTTAATTTTTTCTTTATTATCATTTTTTTTTGCATGCCA
>Ga0256829_1000772_pt1 | contig 29229 bp, 32 predicted proteins | sample 131447metaG_FD_185979 | JGI IMG/M metagenome (GOLD analysis project Ga0256829, IMG submission 185979) | Hydrothermal vent microbial communities from Lau Basin, Pacific Ocean - 131-447 | ecosystem: Environmental > Aquatic > Marine > Hydrothermal vents | place: Pacific Ocean: Lau Basin | collected... | reverse complement strand
CAACTTTTTAGCAGCATTTGGATGCTCTTTTATTCTTGTAATGATAGCATCAAAAGGAGAATCAAGAAGAACAATTGTACCTATTTTTTTTAAATTCTCCTGTTTGTAAAACCCACCGCCTGTCGAAATAAGTGTATTTTTCACACTTAATTCCAGCCATTTTGCGATGTTTTTCTCCAATTTTCGAAAATATTTTTCACCCTCTTGTTCAAAGATGACTTTTATTTTTCTGTTTTCCATACTCTCTATCAAATCATCAGTATCAATAGCGATATACTCGGCGTGTTTCACAACTTCGCGAGCAACACTTCCCTTGCCAACACCCATAAATCCAATCAATATTATATTTTTCATAATTTTCTCTTTTTCATTACTTAAAAGCGCTCATATCAAAATCTGGTTTTCTCTTTTTTGTCTGCATATAAATCCAAACTGCGGCTAAAATATTATACTCTAATATGGCCATACTTAGAATAAAAGCAAGCGCAGAAGGCACCAAAACTTCCGGCATATAAAAAGCAAATATAAATCCGACAAGAGCAAGAATAAAGAGTGTAAACTGCACTTTAGCAGCCGTTTTATTTATCATCTCATTCATTGTCGGTATCGTCATATAGCCCATAGCATTGAGATGAAACCAGACCAAAAAGGGTACGATTTTATAAAGCATACCCAGCATAATGGAAAGGATAAAACCTCCCCCAATCAAAATTCCCACCATCACAATATATTCATGTTTAAAAAACTCATCAAATATCCAAAGAAATGCGCCTAGTGTCAAAAAGATACTCGCTGCTCTCCAGTACCATACCGTTACATCCGAGATAGGTCTTTTTCTTTTGTTAAATTTCACCCATACAGCTGTTGCAAAAGCCCAAAAAAAAGTGGCAATCCAAATTTTTGCATAGAGAGCGTACGCAGGAGCATAACTACTCAGAAGCAGCCACATCAACAGACCAAAAGAGACAATCCATACAATTCTTTTTTTACAAAACTGTTTAAATCTCGGTGCTACATAGAACATCGGAAGTACCTGAAATGCCACACCAATGATGAGTATTCCCGCAAAACCAAATACAGCCCATACACTGTGAACATTTGCAATGATATAGTGTAACTGCGTGATATCATCTTCTGCATACCCATACAAAAGAAACATTCCCATAAGCACTATAACAGAAGCAAAACTCAAACTCATACGCATAGCTTTAATACTTGCCGTCAAATGTTCTACCCCTCGAATTGCATAGAGCATGCTAAATAGAGGAATAAGAAAACCGCTGCCAAGTAAAAATGAAGCAGCCCAAAGTGCCGGCGCATTACTAAGTTCTAAACCTGTAGCCATAGACAAAAGACCTGTCAATAAAAACAGATGCGATACAGAGGTCACTAATTTTACTTTTGGAATGTTTGCACTAGCGAGTACTGGAAGCATCTGTGTGAGTGCTCCAAGCATAATAAATCCAAACAGACCAATAGTGATGAGATGTGTTACAACAATAGCATCTACAGAGTATCTACTCATTAAAGTTGCAGAGTCACTCAAAAGCAGTAAAATTCCTGCTAAAATTCCAAACAACGGTGCTGTAATAAAAAAACGCAGTGGTGCTGAAATGGGTGGCGCTTGATCAATCGATAAGCCGTTAAAATCCAATCTGCTTTCCTTGCGCTTATTCTACTACTAGAGAGTCCATCATCTCTATAATACGCCCAGCTTCTGCACTTAAGTGTTGCTGTGCCATTGAGTAGAGCATCTGCTCTTCTTTCATATTGTGTTGCTGTAGGAGAATCATCAAGGTTTCTGTAAGACCGAAAAATTTATCTTTGTCATTAGAGTCAATTGCATCGCTTAGTTGCGCCATAAGATTTCTCATTTGTGCATGTTCTTGGCGCATCATCTCTGTAGGACCCATAGTCATCCCTGTTTTTGCTTCAAACTCAGGAAACATAACACGCTCTTCCATCTGAAAGTGGTGTTCCATATCTGCTACAAACTCTTGAGTCAACTCTTTTGCACTCTCTAAGGAGCTGTTGGCTTTGTCTTCCATCTGTGAAAATACATCATCACATCGTCTATGGTCATTTGTCAAATAATCTTTTATATTGCTCACATTTCATCCTATATAAAAATTTTTTAACATTATATTGAAATAAGATAAATATCTGTTATATGCTTGTTAATTTAGAGATGTTACAATCTTATCACAAAACAAAAGGGTTGATTATGGCTGAAAATCTCAAAGGTAAATATTTTATTGCCTCACGAGGCTTTTATGGAACAAATTCTGTTACCTATCATAATATAGAAATTGAAGTTACAAAATACAACCATGATTATGCAAACCCTGTCACAAGTTTTGACTGGGGAGACACACAAACCCCTTCTAATCTTCTTGCCTTTGCTATTTTAAACACTATAGCTTCTCCTACTGTTGCACGAGTCTATGCTAACAAATACACGCAGAGTGTCATTAAAAACTTCAAAGAAGATGAGTGGCGAATGGAAGCCATTGAAGTAGCACGCTGGGTAAATGCAAATACCGACTATACAATAGAGATAGATGAAGAGGATGCCTTAAAAGTTGAACGAGAAACAGCAGAAAGGAAAAAAGAAGAACGAGAAAAAGAAAAAAGAAGAATCGAGCGTGAAAAAGAGTTCCAAAAACAAGTAAAAGAGAAACTAAAAAGGCGCTCAGATAAAACTCTTACAAACAGTGTTATTGATACGCTTTGTAAAGAGCTACACATCAAACATGAAACACTCGCAAAGATTTTGGATGTGCCGATGCAAACCATCAATAACTGGAGACTTGAAAATGAGATGCCAAAACTCGCACTCAAAGCAATAGAATTTTATAAAACCGGTATTAGTTTCAAAGAAAAAAACTCTAAACTTGAAATCGAAGCCAATAGATTCCAAGAGGAGTTCGTCAAAAATCAAACACAAATGGGTTTGTATGAAACTGAGCTTAACAAATACAAAAAATTCATTAATTCTTTAGACCTCCCAACACTCTATAAAAAATACAAAGAACTCTAAAACAGAACTCCTCCATTAAAATTTTCACAATATATACAAGCATTTAACAACACTAGGTATAATAGCCTCTTTAAAAGATAAAATCATTTCAAAAGCAGGCTCAATACATGAAAAACAAAAAATTTATAACCTTCGGTTTTGTATCCGTTGCTCTCTCTCTTAGTTTCGTACTTTCAACTACACTCTTTGCCAAAGAGAGTGTTTCAAAAAAACAGAGTTCTGAGAAATCACGACTCGAAGCACTTTCAAAGTTTACAAAAGTTATCAGTATTGTCGAAGAGTATGATGTAGATAAAGTAACAATTGAAGAGCTGATTGACAAAGCACTTGACGGTATGATGAAAAATTTGGATGCCCATTCAAACTACCTTACAGCAAAAGATTACAAACGACTAGAAGTACAAACAAATGGTGAATTTGGTGGTCTTGGAATCACTGTCGGCATGAAAGAGGGCGCCCTGACTGTTATCTCACCAATAGATGGGACACCTGCAGACAAAGCAGGCCTTAAATCTGGCGACATCATTTTAAAAATCAATAATAAATCTACGATTGGTATGACAATAGATGAAGCAGTATCTCTTATGCGTGGCAAAGTCGGTGATCCGATTAATATTACAATCGTCCGTGAAGGAGAAAGCAAACCACTTGCTATTCATATCGTGCGTGCTATCATAAAAATAGAGTCTGTTCATACAAAGATGGTTGGTGATGACATCTTATATATCCGTGTTGCAAGTTTTGATAAAAAGGTTGTAGAAGGAGTAAGTAAAGCGATTAAAAAGAAAAAAACCACAACAAAGGGTATTATTTTAGATCTTAGAAATAACCCTGGCGGGCTTTTAGACCAAGCTGTAGGTACAGTTGACCTTTTTGTCAATAATGGTATCATTGTTTCACAAAAAGGAAGACGTGCTGTTGAGACAAAAGAGTACGATGCACATGCCGGAAATACCATTACAAAAGTTCCTTTAGTTGTTTTAATCAATGGAGGGAGTGCAAGTGCAAGTGAAATCGTCAGTGGTTCACTGCAAGATCATAAACGTGCTGTTTTGGTTGGAGAAAAAACTTTTGGGAAAGGGAGTGTACAAGTTGTTCTTCCAATTACAAAAAAAGAAGCTATTAAACTAACTATTGCACGATACTATCTCCCTAGCGGACGTACAATTCAGGCAGTTGGTGTAAAACCCGACATCAAAGTTCTTCCAGGTGAACTCAAAACATATAAAAATGAGTATGCCATCAAAGAAGCAGACCTCAAAGCACACCTTCAAAAAGAGCTTGAAAAAGTTGATGGGAAAAAATCAAAGACTAAAGAAGATAAAAAAGATAAAAAAGATATAATTACGCCAAAAATGTTGAACAAAGATCTTCAACTTAAAGAGGGCGTTGATATTATCAAAGCGCTTATCATTACAAAAGGATAGCAAGTCAATGGAAAAGAGGGATTTACTTTACGAAGGTAAAGCAAAAAAAATATGGTCAACGGATAATGAAAATCTGGTTATTTCAGAATTTAAAGATGATTTAACTGCATTTAACGGTGAAAAAAAATCTTCTGAAGCAGGAAAAGGTGCGCTTAATAATAAAATAAGCACGGAACTTTTCAAACTTTTAGAAGCACACAAAATACCGACGCACTTCGTAAGAATGCTAGATGACAACCATATGCTGCATCAAAAAGCTGACGTAATTTTAATCGAAGTCATTGTCAGAAACATTGCAACAGGCTCACTCTCCCGTAATCTCGGCATAGAAGACGGAAAAGTTCTCCCTTTTACACTTGTTGAGTTTGATTATAAAAATGATGAACTCGGTGATCCAAAACTCAATGATCAGCATGCCCTGATCTTGGGGCTTGTTGATTTTCAAGATGAACTTGACAAACTTCGCCGCATGGCAAGACAGATAAATGACATCTTAAAACCTTACTTTGCAGACAAAGGTCTTAACCTTGTTGACTTTAAACTAGAGTTTGGAAAAGACAAAGATGACAACATTATCCTTATTGATGAGATTTCTCCTGACAACTGCCGTTTTTGGGATATAGAGAGTGGTGAGAAGATGGATAAAGATAGATTTCGTCAAGGTTTAGGCGGACTCACCGTAGCTTATGAACAAGTTTTAAATAGAATATTAGGAAAGTAATGATGAAAGCAGTAGTAAACGTATTTTTAAAAGCGGGTGTTTTAGATTCTCAAGGAAAAGCTGTGCATCATGCACTTGATTCTCTTCACTTTAATAGTGTTGAAGATGTCCGTATTGGAAAGCAGATTGTACTGCAACTCAATGAAAATGACCAAGAGAAAGCTATGGCAGATGTTACAAAAATGTGTGAAGAACTTTTAGCAAATACCGTTATTGAAGATTACACTATAGAGCTTGTATAATGAAAGTTGCAATTTTACAATTTCCCGGTACAAACTGTGAGTATGATACACAGCATGCATTTGAAAAACTTGGGTGTGAAACAGAGATAATCTGGCATAAATCAGAATCACTTCCAGCAGACAGTGACCTATTAGTTATTGCAGGAGGATTCTCTTACGGAGATTATCTACGCAGCGGGGCCATTGCTAAATTTTCTCCTGTTATGAAAGCTGTAGCTTCATATGCAAAAGAGGGAGGCAAAGTGCTTGGTATCTGTAACGGATTTCAAGTTTTAACCGAGATGCGACTCCTTCCGGGTGCACTCAAACGTAACGAGGGTCTTCACTTCATCTCAAAACATCATCACCTGCGTGTTGAGAACAGTGACAACACTTTTTTGAAAAAACTACAGAATGGTGATGTTGTAAATATTCCCATTGCACATCATGATGGTAATTACTATATTGATGCAGACGGTCTGCGTGAACTTGAAGCAAATGGACAGATTTTACTGCGTTATACAGATGAAAATGGTACGCTTAAAAACCCTAACGGCTCTGTAGAGTCCATAGCAGGCGTATGCAATAAAGAAAAAAATGTATTTGGACTTATGCCGCATCCTGAACGTGCTATGGAAGCAATTCTTGGCGGTGAAGATGGTATCGCTATGTTGCAAGGATTTTTAGAGTCGTGATAAAACTACTTTTTCTTACTCTTGTTTTAACTGCATCACTTTTTGCAGACAAAGTTCTCTACCTCAACTATGATAAAACACCAACAAGAGTAATTAAAGGTGAAATTTTTCCGGTAACGCTTAAAGCACTCTCGACTTTGAGAGATTTTGATGACATAGAATATAATTTTTCAAATCATCCTGGTTTACAGATTCTAGACGAAACACCTGTTCGCGAGCAAAAAGGAAAGTTCTTTTATGATACTTTTCATATGCTTGTGACACAGAGTGAAGCAAAACTTCCTGATGTGAATGCTTCTATTATCGCCGCGCAGGAGTATAACAGCACACAAATCAAGGGCGAAAAGCTCAATGTCATCACCCTCAATCCAAAAAAGAACTTCTCTAACATCATTGCTAACTCTTTTGAACTTCAAGAGTATAAAACAACAAGCTATGACAATCAGCATAACATTGTTGTTTTTGTCGCAACTGCAAAAAACTGTGATATCAAAACAATGCATTTTAACAATGTTTATAAACAGGGGATGGAATCTGTAACAGACTCCTATGATGAATCGAAGATTACCTATTTTGTCGTTATAGATAAACGTTTGGAGTATTTTACCTTTTCATACTTCAATCTTTTAGAAAATCACTATGAGTTGGTAAGTGTGCCTATCATCGTAGATGATGACAGTGTCACGACACAAAGTGACCTCAAGCCAAGAGACCAGTCGCACGATACAATTAAAATGTATATTGCGCTCACAATATCTATCGTAGGGCTCATCATTATTCTCTTTCGACAGAAATATATCTATCTTATTTTTATTCTGCTTCCACTTGGTTATACACTCTATTTAAGTATACCAGAGAAAGAAATATGCATCAAAAAAGGTTCCAATATTTATCTTTTACCTGTTGAGAATGGTACAATTTTTGAGACAACACCAAGAGAGTACCATTTGCCAAAAGAGGGCAGTGTTGTGAACTTTACAAAAGTAAAACTACAAAATGACAAAATAGGTTGGGTGAAAAATGAAGATACTTGCACATATTAACTGGGCAATAGCCACGGCTATAATCTTTGCCAACCTTGCACTCTCTATAGTGCTCTACCCTATTTTGCCACGTCCCTATTCAAGAAAAATTCCTGCTTGGATTATACGCATAACAACATTTTTTACAGTCACTCCAAGAGGAGAAGAGGATCCTGCAGCACAGATGTTTCTCATTAACCATCAAAGTGATTTAGATATAGCCATTATGGAGACAGTATCTAAAAAAGATTTATCTTGGGTTGCAAAAAAAGAGCTTTTTGATATTCCTTTTTTCGGTCTTGCTATGAGTATGCCCCAAGATATTCCCATTGAGAGACAGAGTAAATCATCTTTAGTGCGACTCATCAAAAATGCAAAAGACAGACTCAACAAAGGACGTGTCATAACCATCTTTCCAGAGGGGACACGCTCACGCAACGGGAAAATACTCCCTTTTAAAAGCGGAGCAAAGGTTGTCGCAGACAAGTACCAACTACGCGTCCAACCTGTTGTTTTGGTTGCAACGGCTGCATGTTATGACATTAAAAAGTTTTACTATATGCCTAAAGATATTAAAGTCGTTTTTATGGATTCTTTTGTGGCAGACAAGGAAAATCCTAAGTGGTTAAGTGACTTACGAGGAAAAATGCAAGCCGTGTACAATAAAGAGTTAGAAGGAGAAAAATCATGAAACGATATTTAGGGCACAAAAAGATTTTACGTATCTACATAGACACCTTGGACAAATATAATGGCCACCCTCTTTTTGAAGAGATACTCAAAGAGGTAAAAAGTGAACAGTTAGCCGGTGCTACAGTTTTCAAAGCTGTAGCAGGCCTAGGTGCTTTTACAGAGATGAGAAGTTTCAAAGTATGGGCTATGGCACAAGAGCTGCCCCTCATTGTAGAAATTATAGATGATGAGGAAAAAATACGCAGTTTTATTGAACATATCGATGGTATGATTGATAACGGACTTATAACGGTTATAGATACCGAAGTTATCAAATATAAACATGAAAATTTCAATACAGAAGCAAACTGATGAATATTACACTTTTGCTTTTTATCGGTGCAGGTGGATTTTTTGGAGCAATTTCAAGATTTTTAATCGCTACAAATGTTCAAAAATTCTCAGGTTCTTTTTTCCCTTATGGAACGCTCACGGTTAATGTCCTAGGAAGTTTTATCATAGGGTTTGCTGCAATGTTCTTTGCACAGAGTGTACAGCCAGAGTACAAAGCTTTTGTTATTACAGGATTTTTAGGAGCACTCACGACCTTTTCTACATTTTCGCTTGAAAATGTCAATATGCTCCAAGATGGTGAGTTTACAAGTTTTGGTCTCAATATTTTTTTAAATGTTACACTGACAATAAGTGCTACAATCGTTGCCGTTATGCTCTTTAAAAAGTTATATGCTTAAATAGCTATAACTTCATCTGCACACCACTTTGCCAAATCCATATCATGTGTAATTAAGAGCATTCCCATCTCCTCTAAATGCCCCATCAACATCTCCATCACATCAAGTTGAATAACATTGTCAAGTGCCGATGTCGGTTCATCCAAGAGCAGTAGATCCGGCTTCATCAGCATCGCTCGTAAAATTGAAGCACGCTGCAGTTGTCCGCCTGAGAGTTCATGTGGCAGTTTATGCAGTAGTTTTTCATCGAGGTTAAGGTTTTTAAGATACTTTTGAAGTTCGTCAAGCGGTGCTACATCTGATATCTGATTTAAGAGTGTGTAACTTGGATGAAAAGAGCTGTAGGGGTCTTGAAAAACTTCTGAGATATTTTTCGTAACAACAATAGAGCCCTTATGCGGTTTTATATTTTGTAAAACAAGTTCAAAGATAGTACTTTTTCCTGCTCCACTCTCCCCTACTATGGCTTTTAATTCTCCTTTTTTCAAAGATAAAGAGAGGTTTTCAAAAAGAATTTTCTCTTTTGAGTATCCAAAAGTAAGGTCTTGTATCTCTAAAACGTTTTGCAACTACTCGCTCTTTGTAAGTGCCAGATAATATTTAGTCAATTCTCTGTAGAGTTCTTCCGGTGTTACATCACTCTTCTCTTCCCAAATGCGTTTCATAACAACATTATCCTCTTCACCGTCCCAAACCTTGATGTATGAGCCATCTTTGTAACCATGGTCTTGACGGAACTGGTTGAGTATGTTCTTTCCAACATAAAGACGATAGAGTGCATCAAGATTTAATCCGCTCATCACCACAAGATCAAAAAATTCTGCAAATAAACTTTCTAGTTCAAGATTCTCTTTTGCCAGAACTATGCGCATAATGTTTTCTACCTTTTCTATAACTGCATTTGGCTCTGCAAAGTCCATTGAATCTCTCTCAATTTTGGAAAATGCTTCCATCTCTGAGATGTCATTCGCTACATCTTCTATGCCGCCTCGCAATGTTTTAAAGTAGTTTTCAATAGCTAAACTCATAATAAAATGCCATACATCAACAACTTCTATCTGATGATTTTCCCAATCCGGTTCAACTTCAATGTTTTTCCAATGCTTCCAAGGAAAGCTGTCAATCATCTCTGCACATTCCATATAGATACAACGCTTCCAATTGATTACTTTTTTGTTTTTGGTTATCCCTTTTACCCAATCTTCGCCATTTGTTGCATCATTGAGCTGATTTTGCAGCTGCAACATCAGTAAAATTTTACTATTCATACTCTTCCTTATCCTCGAATCTTTATGATATTTTATCCAAATATGGTAAAATCTCTCTCATGAAAAAAAGAATTAACTGCAGACGTTGTGAGTATTATTATGTCACATGGGAAAAGAATCAGCCGCATGGTTGTAAAGCGTATGGTTTTAAGTCAGCGCAACTGCCTTCCATGGTTGTTTTAAAAAGTAGCGGCAGTGATTGTGTCTTGTTTAAAGAGAAGTGTCCTGCCAAATAAGTTTTTTACCAAAACCAAGTCTGTTATCTGTCAGTTTAAAATAATCAACCTTGATTTTCCACAGAGTAGGACGCAGGGCCAGAGCATAGGGAAAGGTTTTAAAATATAAATTTTTGAGTTTTACATCTTCAAGTAGTTCAAATTTTCCCCGAAACTGCAGGCCTTGAATTTTCCCGATCTCTTTTGTTTCAAGTAAAATATTGCCGGCAACCTTTGGGTTTTGTTCAATCTGCTCTATATGAAGTGTCTCTTCACTGCTCGCTACAACAAAAAGCCGCTCTTTTGCAGCATAAGCATAAAAAAGAGAGCATGCACTTACCTCATCTTTTGTAGCCGTAGCAAGAGAAAGTACATGGTGCTGTTTTATAAAAGCTTCTATCTTCTGTAAATTTTTATCCATTAGAGTTTAAAGAGGTAGTTCTCCAAATCTTCAGCATCTTTGATAGCACGTTTTTCAAGCATCATAGATGCAATATCATCTTCAACAAACACTTCATATATATCCATAGGATTACTCATATTGTAAAAACTTTTCATAAACTCCAAAAGAATCTCAAAGTTATCATCCCGTACGCTATACTGTTTATGCTCTTTATACTCATCCCAATTAATTTTTATCATGCTTCTCTAAGGCTCCTGCTAATCTTTTTATTATCTCTGCCATTGTATCAGATGGCACGGCAAAATTCAAGCGCATAAAACCGCTTCCTGCTCTGCCAAAGCTCAAACCGGCATTAAGTCCCAACTTCGCCTCATGTACAAACCACTCACGTAATGCTTTGTCTTTTAAACCCATGCCCCGGCAATCCAACCATGCAAGATATGTCCCTTCTATAGGAGTGAGTTTGATAAGGTCTGCATAGTTGCGTGAGAGTTCTGCTAACATCGCATAATTCTTCTGCAGATGTTGCAACAGTGCTTCCAACCACCCTTCTCCCTCTGTGTAAGCTGCTTCAAAAGCGACATGACTCAGCACTGCTCCCTGCGCAAAATGGACACGCTCATATGCCTTTTCAAACTGCTTACGCAAAGCAGCATTTGGAACGGCAATACTGCTCATAGCAAATCCTGCCATATTAAAGGTTTTTCCAACACCTATAGCACTCACAGAGATATCTCTTGCGTGAGCAGAGAGTGAAGCGAAGGGAATATGCCTGTTTGGTTTATAAACCAAGTCACAATGTATCTCATCGGCAAAAACGATAATGTCATTTTCATAACAAACCTCAGCTATTGCACGCAGTTCTTCCTCACGCCAAACCCTTCCAACAGGGTTATGCGGAGAACAGAGCAGTAGCAGTTTTGTACTTTTATCTATCTTTGCTTTAAAATCTTCACTATCAAAAGTGTAGCTTCCATCCTCACGCTGCTTTAAAGAGTTCAAAACCAAACGGCGTTCTAATTTTTTAACAGTATTAAAAAAAGGAGAATAAACAGGCGTTTGCACAATCACCCCTTCCCCTCTTCTCGTAAATGCTTCAATAACCACAGCCATAGAAGCTACCACAGAGTGTGAGTAAAACATATCTTCACGCTTAAATGCTACACCGTGGCGTTTTTGCATCCATGCTATCTGCGCAAGAAATGCAGAATCAGGCACCTCTTCATAACCGACAATGGGATGCTCTAGTCGTTTTTTCACAGCATCGAGAACAAAATCCGGTGTATTGATATCCATATCTGCCACCCATGCCGGCAGAACATCTTGTGTACCAAAAAGCTCCTCACGCAAGGTATATTTTTCCGCATTACTCTGCTCACGCGAAGCGGCACTGCTAAAGTCAAACACTATTTTTTCTTCCAAACACTCAGCTCTGCAATCGTATGCTGATACTTTCGCGCTGTCTCTTTTATAACAAACTCCAAGTCTTGATGATGCAATAGTTCAAAATCATCTGCAAGTGTCTCACGCAAGCTCTCAAGCGTTCGAACCTCTTTGCCCTTGGCATCGTAATAACCACCAAGCCACAACTCTTTTGCCGTTGACTCTTCCTGCCAGGTATAAGGAGAAGTAAGTACTAAAATCCCCTCTTCGTTTAGTCTCTGAGCAACATCTTCTAAAAAAAGCTTTGGATTGTAAAGTCTGTCAATAAGATTTGTCGCCATAATGAGATTATAGCCTTTGAAGTTTGGCTTGAGGTTACAAGCATCTCCCTGCCAAAATGCGACCTTCTCTTTGAGTGCTTCATATCCAAGCTCTTGGAGGGTCACTTTCTTTTGCAGTCTGATTTCACCCTCTTCTTTAGAACTGTATGCAACATAACCATAATTTTTGAGTTTTGAGCCGACACCTACAAAACGCACAGAAAAGTCAATGCCCTCCACCGTGTCAAAATATTTTGCAAGTTCAAAGGAAGCCCGACCGGTTGCACAACCAAGATCGAGTGCTTTGCTTCTGTTTTTTGCAAAAGAAGAGGCTATCTCTGCACAAGCAATGGCAAAGTTCTTCACACCAAAATGTCCCTCACCGTACTGAAATTCGCAGTATTGTGAAACCAGCTCGTCACTCTCATAAATATCTTCACTTTTTTCTTCATTATTGGAGATAACATAGCGAAAACCTGCATTTTGAAAAAAATGCTTTCGAAATGCATAACGAGAGTGCTGCATAATCAAATTCCCGCTACTCGCCCATGAAGCGCCCAAAATAAGCGCATGTTTTTCATCAAAGGTCGGCGTTGAAAAATCATCATACGCTTCATGTACTTCAAAATCTTTAAAGCCTCGAATCGGCGTACGGCTCCACTGCCAAACATTTCCGATAATATCATAGATACCGTTAAACCCAAATTCATCCACAGGACAAGAAGATGCGTAATGATAGAAGTTGATATTTGCACGACTCTCATGCAACTCAGGAATATCATGCAGACCAGAAGCTTTATAAATAGCCGCATACTCTGTTTCACTCGGCAGTTGATAGAGCAGACCATCTTTTTGGCTTTTATATCTACAAAATGCTTCAGCTTCGAGGGCATTGACATCAACCGGCCAATTGAGCGGCATATCTATAATTTTATAAAGTGCTCTGTACTTATAACTTTCATCCACTTTCACCCAAAAATGAGGATGTTTTGCCTTACTTTTGCGTAAAAATTCTAGCCCCTCTTCATCCCAATATGCCACATTCTCATAACCACCGTTTTCAACAAACTCCATAAACTCGCCATTACTGACAAGGTATTTTCCCGCTTGAAAACCGGCAATTTTCTCTTCATAACTGCCATACTCATTATCCCAACCATAGAGATGATGTTCGCGTGATTTTCCAAGCTTTATTTCACCCCCTTGAATCGTAATCATCTCATTTTTCACAGTTTCACCTGCGTGAGGACAGAGAATAAACTCCTCCACTTCTTTTACAAGCTCTATAGGCATCTGCCGGTGCAACACCAAAGATGTCTCTATGTGAATACGTTCATGCTCGATTCCCATCAGTATAATCCACATAGCAGAATCATCACGAATAGGCAGAGAAAAATCAAGCGTCTCAATCAGTTCATTCACAAGAGTACGCACCTGTTCACGATATACCCTGACATCAGAAACTTCCGGCCATTTGTAACGCGCTTCCTCCATATCATCCCAATCCATCTCATCCACACCTACAGCAAAAATAGATTCAAATTCAGGGTTTATACGCTTCCCTATAATCTTCATATTAATCAGTTTATTTACAAAAAAAGTGGCCGTATGTCCAAAATAAAAGATCATAGGATGACGTGTCCGTTCGCTCTTTTTATAAAAAATACTCTCATCACGCAACACTTCAAAAACTTTTTCATACAGATCAAACGTGTTATTGAAATACTTTTTTATCTCTTCACGTTTCTCTTCAATACTCGTTCCGTTCAGACTTATCGGATACATACTTAGTTTACTCACGTCCACGCTCCACTCTTATAATTTTTGTTACTCTGCAATAGTTATTTTTATCTTCTCATGCAGAGGCTCAGACCGCAGGGAGGATTTGTCCTCGGAAGGAAAAGATAAAAATAACGGTTCAATGATGTCAAATGCTTCAACACCCCATTATGTTATAATCATTATATGAAATTTTATCAAAGTAAATTATTAAATTCATTTTCAAATCTCACGCACTGCTTTACAAACAAGCAAAACGGGAATCTTGCTTTTCATGTAAATGATGACCCAGACAGAGTTCTTAAAAATCATCAAAACCTAGCCCAGGAACTTGATTATAAGATGGAAACACTTGTTCATATGAAACAAATTCACTCCAACAGCGTACACATTGTAACGAGTAATGACACCTTTTATAAGCCACCTACCTGCGATGCTCTCATTACGGATAAACAAGAGATTCCTTTGATGGTAATGGTAGCCGACTGCTCCCCAATTTTATTTTATGATCCAAAACAACAAGTCATTGCAGTAACCCATGCAGGACGAGTAGGAACGTTTAAAAATATTGTTAAAAATGTTATTGAAAGTTTTGTGGATGATTTTGGCTCAAATCCATCAAATATTCTTGCTTGTGTTGGCCCTACAATATGTCAAAAATGTTATGAAGTAGGAAAAGAGATTCTCCAGGAAGCAGAAGAAAAAAACCTCAACTATGCCATTAAACAAAAAGATGATAAATATTTTCTCGACATCCGTTGTATTTTAAAAAAGCACCTGCGTGAGAATGGCTTAAATGAAAATCATATAGAACTTTCACCACACTGCTCAAAATATGATGCCAAATTTTATTCGTACAGAGAAGATAGAGCGTGTGGAAGATTTGCAGGTCTTATAAGCTTACACTAACTCCTGCACCTTTTTGGCAAGTTGCTTGGGAAGTAGTCCTAAAGACTCTTCTACAATTTTTGTATTGCCGTGTGTTATAAACGAATCACCATATTCAAAACTCGTAACAGAGATGTCAAAAATCTGTTCATCCGCTAAGAACTCTAAAAGTGCAGAACCAACGCCGCCTATTTTTGAACTGTCTGAAAAAACAAACCATTTTTTATGTTTTTTTGCCATCTCACGCAGCATTACAGTATCGAGCGGTTTTACAAATCGTAGATCAAGAATACTCACTTCTTCGCTTAAAAGTTTCGCTGTTTCATATGCACGACCTACTCCATTTCCATAGCCAATCAAGAGTATATCACTCTCACGAGACTGTAAAAGCTGTGACTTTGCCAATTCAAAAGGCAGAGACTTCGGTAACTTTTCGGTAGAGATAAAAGCCCCTCTTGGATAACGCAAAGAACAAGGATGCTCATACTGCGCAGCAAAAGCCAGAGCTTGATGAAAACTCTTCTCATCACGTGGAGCGAAAAGGGACATATTTGGAATGGCACGTAAAAAACTTATGTCAAATACACCCTGATGCGTCTCTCCATCTTCTCCCACTATTCCAGCACGGTCCAGTGCAAAAACAACAGGAAGATCCATCAGACATGTGTCATGAATCACCTGATCATAACCACGCTGTAAAAATGTTGAGTAGATTGTACAAAAAGGTTTAAAACCCTCTTTTGCCAATGCACTCATAGACGTTACTGCATGCTGTTCTGCAATGGCGACATCCCAAAAACGATTTGGATATTTTTCTATGAGTTCGCTAAGACCTGTGCCGCTTGGCATTGCTGCTGTTGCACCGACTATTTTATCATTGTTTTTACAAAGATGCAGCATTGCTTCTGTATATATTTGTGTCGCAGATTTTACAGATGACTTTTTAGAAGAGGAGCCACTGCTTATGTCAAAAGGACCGACACCATGCCACTTTTCTTCTTTACCTTCTGCTATCTCATAGCCCTTGCCTTTGAGTGTCTGAGCATGAATAAGTACAGGTTTTTTCAACTTTTTCGCTGTCTGCATTATCTCTATCAACTGCGTGAGGTTATGCCCATCGACAGGACCAATATAGTCAATCCCCATCTCTTCAAAGAGCATACCCGGTGTTATAAGCTTGAGTGATTCTTCCATTCTTTTAGCAATGTAACGTGCACCTTCACCAAAGTTATCTACAAAACTTTCAGTTGTTTTTTTAAAACGCTGATAAAAAGGTGAAGCCATGGCGGAAGAGAGCATGCGTGAAATTGCACCAATCGGTTTAGCAATACTCATCTCATTATCATTTAAAATAATGACCATTGGGTATTTTCTATCTCCAAGTTCATTGAGTGCCTCATAGACCATACCTGCGGTCATAGAGCCGTCACCTATCATCACAACAGGAATACGCTCATCCTCCTCGCCTTTGAGTGCGATGGCCTTTGCAGCACCGACACCCAAAGAGATGGAAGTCGATGAATGCCCCGCAACGAAATAATCGTCTTTACTTTCAGTCGGTTTCGTATAACCACAGATACCGCCAAATTGACGTAGAGTATCGAACTCATCCCATCTTCCTGTAAGCAGTTTATGTGCATATGCTTGATGCGAAACATCAAAAATAAAAGGGTCTTTTTTAGAATCAAACACCTTATGCATAGCTACAATAATTTCTGTAGCCCCTAATGTCGAACTTAAATGACCACCATTTTTACTGACTACTTCTAAAATTCTTTCTCGAATATCTGCACACAGAGTCTCTAACTCTGCAATACTTTTATTTTGTAAATCCATTTTACTCACTTAAAGCCGCTTTCTTTACTCTCTCAAATCTTTTTGATATCTGTGCATCTATATTTCCGGCATCGCTGATAACAACAACACCACCCTCGTTAATCGCACTGTCTGCAAGAACTGTAATATGTTCCAGTTTTCCAAGATGTTCGGATATATATGCATGATTTTTAGGATTTACTTTCAATGTCACTTTTGATGCGCCTTGTAAATCACCTATGAGCTCATCTGACAATATTTTTGCAACCTCTGAAGAGTTTGTACTCAGTTCTACCTTAATTACCTCTTTGGAAATATCAAGTGCTGCCGTAACAAGCTCATTTTTTAAGCTCTCTAAGGAGCTCTCAAACTCCTCTGCACTCTGCTCTAACTTCGATATAGAAGTAGTAAAAAGTGCTATCTGTTCATTTAAATTTTTATCTATCTCTGCAAGAGCCTGTGCATGACCGGCCTTCATTCCCTCTGCAAAAGCTTCCTCTTTTTCTTTTTGGAGTCTCTCTTTAAACTCTTCCTCTTTAGCTTCAAGCTTCATCTGCAGTTTAATAAAGTTTGATGACATCTCATCCGTTTTTTTCATGAGAGATTCAATCAAAGACTCTTTTGATTTACTGTCTAGTGCACTTGAGTCAATCTCTGCTGCATTTTGTATAACACTCTCATTGGTTGCAGACTCTCTGTGCTCTTGCACCTCTTGAGTATCTGCGTCACCACCCAGAGCAATAACCTTGAAGTTATACTTCTCTACATGGTGCTTTTCAATTCTGCTGTTTGGAATTACTGTCGCCATAATGCTACTCTATCATCTCTTCAGATGAACCCATCTGAATTGTACCGGCTTCGGCCAACTGATTGACTGCTTCGACAATTTTTCTCTGTGCTGTTTCTACATCTTTCATTTTCACTGCACCAAGGAACTGCATCTCCTCTTCAAATGCCTCTTTAGCTCTCTCACTCATAGCAGAGAAAAACTTCTCTTTGAGCTCTTCAGGGGAAGATTTGAGTGCTAACATCAAATCTGCTTTATCAACAGATTTAAGTACCTCTGTAATTGCTGTTTTATCAAGTGAAACCATATCTTCAAAAGTAAACATCATCTCTTTAATGCGTGTAGCAAGCTCCTCATCTACCTGTTCAATTGTAGAGAGTGTCTCTTTGGCAGATTTGACACCAAGACGGTTAAAGATGTCAGCCACGGCACGCGTTCCACCAACTTCAACTTTATAGGATGCAAGGGATTCAAGTTTAGACTCAAGCACGGCTGAAACACGCTTGATAACTGAAGGCGAGATATCCCCAAGTTTTGCCATACGCATAGCAACTTCACTTCGCAAATCATCAGGAAAAAACTGTAGTGTATCTGCCGCTTCTGTAGGATCCATATGTGCCAAAATAAGCGCAATAGTTTGTGGATGTTCATTAATGATAAAGTCAGAAAGCTGCTGCGGCTTGATTTTTGAAAGGTAAGAAAAGTTTTGTGTATTTTGCATACTTTTTGAGAGTTTCTCTAAAACTTTTTTTGCCTCTTCCGGTCCAAGCGTTCTGTAGAGCAGTTCTCGTGCATACTCCATACCGCCAGAAGTAAGGTATTGTCCTGATTGAAAAATTGCATGAAACTCTTCTAAAATTGCCGTTGCTATGGCACGGTCAATCGTTGTATTTGTGGCGATAAACTTAGATATCTCCGTAATTGTTTCAACATTCATATTTGAAAAAATATCAGCTGTTACATCTTCGCCAAGCTGTAAAAGTAAAATGGCAATCTTCTCTGCCATTCCCATCTCATCAAAAACTGCTTGTTGCTGCTGCGTCATACTGGACATATCTTAACCTTTCTCCCCTTTAGGGATTTCAGCCTCTTCGCTGAGAAGTGCTTGAAGAAGTGATGCCACATCTTCAGGAGAATCTTCCGCCATTGTTCTTACTTTTTCTAAAATCACTTCATGTTTGAGTTCATCTTCATTAAAGTTACTTGTCATACCGAGTTGTTCTTCAACTTTTTTACGCATAGACTGTACTTTTTCTACCAAGTCCTCACCCTCATCATCTTCAAGTTCAAGTTTTGGTGCTTCCATCTCCTCATCTTCACGAGAGACTTCAAGCATTTTCCCGGCAAATGGTGCGATAACCTTCTTGTAAAGAATAAGCAACAAGAGAAGAACAAAAATATACTTAAATAGATCCGCAAACGGTGTAATATAAGTCTGTGTAAACGTCACTGCCTGACTTACACCATTAGGTGTACTCGTAGCGGCTCTTTCAAACTGCAGATTTTGAACACTGATCTGATCACCGCGTGCCGAATCTATTCCGATAGAGCGACTTGCCAATGAATCAAGAGCTTTTAAATCTGTCGCATCCAACGGCACATACTCTAACGTACCTGTCGGCTTTCCGTCTTTCTCTAGCTTATGCTTATACTTACCATCTACAACAACTGCAGCTGTAATTCTTTTGATTCTCGCAAATTGGCTCTTTGTAGTGCTAACAGTTTTACCCACTTCATAGTTTGTTGTCCCACTGTTTTTTGTATATTTTTCAACTGTTTTTTGTGACTTCAACCCTTTCACCGGACCAATATTACTCACAGTTCCTGGAACACCGCCAACTTGCTTAGGCTGAACACCTTCGCGTTTCTCTTCACTTGTCTGCTCACTTCGGACAACATTCTCAGGATCATACACTTCTGAGGTTGAGCTTTTTTGTGAAAAATCAAACTCTACACTTACTTGAGCAACAACCTTATCAGCACCACCAACAAAAGGAGCAATTACATCGACTATCTTATTTTGCAGTTTTTTCTCTTCTTTGAGCTTGTATCGTTGTTGGACAACAGAAAGTTCGCCCATTTGAGACATTTCATCATTATCTCCAAGCGTAACACCGTCACTGCTTACAAGCATGACATTTTCAGAGGTAAGTCTTGGGACAGAAGCCGCTACAAGGTTTTTAATGCCTCGAATCTGTTTAGAAGAGAGCGCACGTCCTTCAACAATTTCCACCATGACCGATGCAGTAGGCGCTACCTGTTTTGAGACAAAAAGTGTCTCTTTTGGAAGTGCCAGACTCACTGTTGCATGCTCAACCGGTGAAAGTGCTGTAATAGTACGGGAGAGTTCACCCTCTAAAGCACGAAGATGTTTTATTTTTTGGTCAAAATTTGTTGCTCCGAACTCCTGCTTGTCAAAAAGTTCAAATCCAACACCGTCATTTTTTGGAATGCCCTGTGCCGCGATAGCGATACGCTCTTTATAGACGATACTACGCGGAACTTTAATCACATTGTTAGGCCCGATTTCATACTTAATGTTGTCTTTGTCAAGCTGTGCGACAACTTTTCCGGCATCTTTATCACTAAGCGTTTCAAAAAGAACTACATAGGAGCCTTTTGTGCTTTTGTTTGCAGTATAAACAACGAGAAATATTATAAAAGAGACAATACCAAATACTGCTGCTGCAATAATTATCTTTTGTTCTCTACTCAGCTTTGCATACAAAACTGATAATTGCGAAAAAAGTGCCTTAAAATCCATTAATCTCTCATCTTCAATATTTTATAATAACTCTGCTGCAAGTTCAAAAAAACGGTCATTTTGTTCTTTTGTTCCAACTGTTACACGAATTGCATTCATTCCATACCCACTCAAATTTCGCACAATCATTCCACGTCGAAGCAAAGCATCCGACAATTGTGTTGCATTTATGTTATTATTGAAGCATAAAGTAACAAAATTTGTATAACTCTCTATTATATCTATTTTTTGCTTGTTTGCAAACTCTTCATAGCGTTTCATCTCTTTGAAATTCAAAGCGATACATTCATTCACAAATTCTGCATCTTCAAGTGCTACTGAAGCTGCTTCAAGTGAGAGTGTCGTAATGTTAAACGGCGGACGCAGTTTATAGAGCTCTTTGATGATTTTTGCATCGGCGAGTCCATAGCCAACACGCATACCGCCAAGCCCATATGCTTTTGAAAATGTTCCAAGATAGATAACATTGTCAAATTTCTCTATAAGCTCTTTTGGACTTACTTTTTTAGAACTCTCTTTATATGCGGCATACTCCATATAAGCCCCGTCAACTACTACCAATGTATCACTGTCGATTTTGTCTAAAAAGGCTAGCATCTCTTTTGTACCAATCGCATCACCGGTAGGATTATTCGGCGTACAAAGGAAAATAATATCTGGATTTTCCTGCGTATAGAGTTCATAAAACTCATCCAGATTATGCTCTTGTGAAGCAGTTCTTATTATCTGGGCACCTACATGTTTTGCATAGATTTCATACATGGCAAAAGTAACGGAATTGATGAGAATTTTAGAATTTCCATCCGCTTTTGCATGCATCAAAAACTCTATGATCTGATCGCTACCACTGCCTATAACAATGTTTTGCTCTGCGACTTCAAATCTATGTGAGAGCCCCTCTTTGAGCTTCTTCATTGAGTCATCAGGGTACATCGCCATATGTGGTAAAATTTCACTGACGGCATGCTGCACTTTCACAGAACATCCGTAAGGATTCTCATTTGATGCCAGTTTTACAATATCTTTTGGCTCGATCCCAAACTCACGCACAACCAGTTCTATCGGCTTACCAGCCTCATATGTCGAAATATTTTCCAGTTTTTTATTAAATTTCAATCTTCACCCTTTACATAGCTTCCCAGCCAAGTTACTTCATTTGTATGTTTTGCTATCACTTTTTGTACTCTCGCTTCATCTATGTGACCATAAAAGTCGATGTAGAACCAGTAACCAAAACCGCCGCTCTCTTTGGAGGGGCGTGACTCAATTTTTGAGAGATTTATTTTTGCTGCATCAAAATCACTTAAAAAATGGACTAAAGAGCCCGCTTCATTGGCATCTTTTAACTTTGCCAAAATACTTGTCTTATCATCACCGCTGACACCATTTTTAAAGTCACTCAGGATTATAAAACGTGTAGCATTATCATGCACATCTTCGATATTTTCAAACATGACAGGTACACCATAGAGTTTTGCTGCTATATGTGAGCAGATTGCAGCAGACTCTTCATCTTCACTTGCAAGTATTGCCGCTTTTGCTGTTGACTCAACCGGAATATGTTCAATATTCATCAAATCATACTCATTTAAAAACTCTCGGCACTCGCCAAAACCCTTATCTTTAGAGTAGATACGCTTAATATTTTTTAATGAGGCCGCTTTTGTAGCAAAAGAGATATGAATAGACATATAAAGCTCTGCTACAATTTTAACAGAAGATTTTGAGAGCAGATCAAGTGTCTCACCAACCACACCGTCACGTGAGTTTTCAATCGGCACAACACCAAATTTCGCACGTTTAGCTTCGAGTTCTTTAAAAACCGACTCTATGGAATTGAGAGAAAGATAGTTACTCATAGCCCCGAAACGACTCTCTGCCGCTTGGTGCGTAAATGTTCCTTCAGGCCCGAGATAGGCAATTTTTTCTGGGAGTTCAAGATTACGTGCAACAGCAAAAATCTCTAAAAAGATAGCTTCAATGGCACTTTTATTTAAAAGGCCTTTTTGTTCACCATTGAGTTTTGAGAGTCGTTCTATGATGGCTTTTTCACGTTCTGGTCTGTAAATCGCGCCACCAGTATCTTGTTTGATTTCTCCTACACGCTCAACCACCTGCATACGTTTGTTCAGCAGAGTAAGCATCTCATTATCTATCGTATCTATGGCAATTCTACACTCATCTAATGTTTTCATAATTCCTCTCCCTTTATACGTTCAAGAACTTCTTGCATATCTTTGCAAATAGTGTCAGGCTTTACGTTCTCCGCCAAAGAAGGTACAATCTCCTCAGCTGTTTTATACTTTCCGCTTGTTACAAAAACCGTCTGCATTCCAAGCTCTTTTGCACCGCCCAAATCACCTTTGACATCATCACTAATAATTGTTATTTGCTCGAAATCTGCACTGTTATTTTGCAGTTGTAGTCGCGTGAGCGCTTCGCTGTAAAAAGCAACACTTGGTTTGCCGACCACTTCATAAGAAACACTTGTCGCAAACTCCAGCATCCTTAGTATTGCGCCAACACCTGGATAACGCTTGCTGTTTTTGGCATAGATGGATGTCTCATGCATCCCGACAAGTTTTGCACCAGAGAGCAAAAAGTCAATCATCTGTGCATACTCATCGGCACTAAAATCTTCTTTTGTCGCGACAAGCAAAGTTTTTGGCTTTGTATAATCAAGCGTGTAGCCCATATTTTGTAGAGTTGTTAAAAATTCCTCTGCACCATACGCAGCAACTGCATCTTTGTGAACATAATTTTCAAGTAACATCAGAGGGTCAAGATATTTCTCATAAGAGAAATTAAAACCTATAGATTTCAGGTAGCTATAAAAATCTTTGGATGCTTTTTTTGTATTGTTTGTAATCACCATATAAGGAATATTTTGCGTATTTAGATGTTCAATAAACTCTCTGCTACCCCTGATTGGTGATTTGTCGGTATCAGAGATTAATGTACCTTGAACATCTATAAAATACATCTTAATCCTCTAGGTACTCTGTCTCTAAAGCTATCAAATCTTCAAAACTTTCACGTCTGCGAATAAGTCTCGCTTTAGTGTTTTCAACAGCAACTTCAGCGCTTCTTCCACGGGTATTATAATTACTTCCCATGCCAAAACCGTATGCACCGGCACTTTTTATAACCAAGATATCCCCATGTTCTAAAGGAGGCAATAGATAATCTTTTGCAAAGAAATCCCCGCTCTCACATACAGGCCCGACAATATCAACAGCTCTTGGCTCACCTACTGCATCACTCAAAGCTTCTATCTCATGGTATGCTTTGTAAAGAGAAGGTCGTAAAAGGTCATTCATAGCACCATCAACCACTACAAATTTTTTCTCTCCGTTTTGTTTCTCATACAAAAACTTTGTTATAAAATAACCCGCATTTGCAGTTAAAAAGCGCCCAGGTTCACATAAAATAGTCATGTCAAGTGCTGTTAATGTCCCCAGTATCGCCTGTGCATATTCGTATGGTTCAATAGTTGTCTCATCATCATATTTGATACCAAGCCCGCCACCTATGTCAAAAAATTTCAGCTCAATATCTATGGCCTGTAGAGAACGCACAAGATCTGCTACTATCTCAGCTGCTTCACGGATAGGCTGCAGTTGAGTCAATTGAGAGCCAATGTGAAAGTGAATACCGACAGGGTCAAGATTTTCAGAGTTGTTTGCTTTGATGTACATTCTTTTTGCCGCGTCTAAATCTACGCCAAATTTATTGTCATGCAGACCTGTTGAGATGTACGGATGTGTTTTTGGATCTATGTTTGGGTTGACTCTAATGCTGATGCGCGCTGCACAATTGAGCTCTTTAGCAATGAGTTCAACACGCCCAAGCTCCGCTTCACTCTCCACATTGATATATAAAATATCACGCTCAATTGCTTCGCGAATCTCATCGTCACTCTTTCCAACACCGGAGAAAATAATTTTATACGAAGGAATACCTGCTAAAAATGCACGACGTACTTCGCCAATGCTCACGCAGTCTGCACCACTGCCAAGTTTTGCAAAATGTTTCACAACACTGAGGTTCGAGTTTGCTTTTACCGCATACGCAATAATGGACTTTCTGCCGCGAAATGCCTCTTTGAGCGCTTCGTACTGCTCTGCCATATAGTCAAAATCATACACATAAAGGGGAGTGCCATACTCTTTGGCTAATTCTTTAAAATCAATCATAAAAATTCCAAATATTTTTTAAGTGATTTTATCAAAAATGTGCTTAATTAGCATTTATGAGGTTGCTAATCTATGCTTTCTCCACTGTCTGATTGCGACCAAAAGGAGAAGTACTATAGGCCCTATTATTCCTACTTCACTCGAAATTGTTTTGTTATTTGAGAGTTCAATGAGCATCATCAGTATGCCCCAAACCAGCAATGTTGACAAAATTGCAGCAAAACTAAAGAGTGAAACATTTAAGAAACGGACACTTATAGGGACAAAAAAGAAGATAATCACGATGAGAAAAGGGACAAAAAACGGATAGATAAAAATCTTGTAAAGTGCTCCTTTGATTGTTCTTGTATCAATTCCCTGACTATCTAAGAGGCGAATGGCATCAATGGCATCTCCGATGGTAAAGTTTACTTTTCCCTCATAGACCTGATCGAGCATCTTTGGACGGAAACCCTCAAGTATATTCAAATCATCTGCTTTTGAGACCTTGATACCAGGAGAAGACAAAGATAAATCATCTGGTTTTTCAATCAAATCACCCTTTTTAATATGCCAAAAACCGTTACGATACTCTGCTGATTTTGCAATTACAACCTCTTTTAAAGAGTTGTTTTTTACACTAAAAACACGCACTCCTTCTGCACGCTCCTGCAACGGTAGCAGTTTTGAAAAATAGACATACTTTCCTTTGTATGCAAAGAAAAGGTTACGTGTCGGGTTTAAATACTGCGCATGTTCTCGGATATTGCGTGAGAACTCCTGAGCACGGGCGAAACTTGACCATGTATGCAGAGATATAAACAAAATAATGATAGTTGTAGATACAAGCACAAAGGGCTTAAGTACATCAACCCTTGAGTAACCCAAAGAGAAGAAAGAGACAAGTGCATTCGAGCGGATTAAAAATATTTTTGTCGAAATCATCGCAAAAACCAAAGAGAGCGGCAGGAGTAAATCTATGGCATAAAATGCATTGTAGACCATATAAATCAGCACAAGGTTGGCAGATTTTGAAAGTTCTGCAGCATGCTCCATATAGTCAAAACCAACCACAAAAAGCATCAAGGCACCAAGAATAATGGCAAAATACTTTAAATAATGCATCGCAATATATCGAAAAGCTAACATTCTATTGCCCTTTTTGAGTATTTACAGCGTGTCCCTTCTAAAGAGTGCTTTGTGAGGTACTCGACTGCATCTGCTGCATTGTTTATAACTTCATCTAAGCACTTTTCATTCTCTAAAGAAAATGCACTGAGTACGTAAGAGACTACCTCCCCTCTGTACGCTGGTTTGCCTATGCCCATTCTTACGCGAACATACTCTTTTCCTATCATCTCATCGAGAGATTTAAGCCCGTTGTGACCACCATGTCCACCGCCTTTTTTAAAACGCAGTGCACCAAAAGGCAGATCTAAATCATCATGTATTACAACAACATCTTCGATTTTGTAAAAATTTTTAACTTTAACAACAGAATTCCCTGAGAGATTCATAAAAGTGAGTGGTTTTAATAAAAAATGATTTTGAAATTTATAGAGTTCCCCTTCAAAATTTGAAGAGGAGAGTTTAGAAGCATTATGACGGGCAATAAGCTCATCAATAACCATAAATCCGATATTATGGCGTGTTTTTTCATAATCTGGTCCTGGGTTACCCAGTCCGACTATGAGCATTATTATTTTGCTTTAATAATACTCAATACTGATACACGATCAGCATCTGTAAAAGTAACATCATCTGTTGTAGCGATATCACGAATAAGTTTTGCATCTCCAACATCCATATCAGTTACATCAATAACGATAGCTTTTGGAAGTGCTTCAATAGCAGCTTTTACACGTAAACGTCTTTTGTTAATGTTTATAAGACCTTTATTTTTAACACCGATTGCTTCACCAACAGCTTCAACAGGAACCATGTAGTGTGTTACTACACCTGGTTGCGCTATCATAAGATCTACGTGTAAAAGTTTCCCTGTTACTGGGTGTGACTCATATGATTGAACGACTACATTCATCTCATTTCCGCCTATTTTTACTGGAAATGCCAATGTATCTTTGTTGCGAACAGCACGGATATATTCATTCTCTTTGAATGCAGCATTGATATTCTCAAGCCCTTTTCCGTAAATATTCGCAATTAGATAACCATCACGGCGAAGAGCTTTTGTGCCCTTTTTGCCAATACTCTCTCTAACTATACCTTCTAACATATGAAGTCCTTATTTTAAAATGGACGCAATTATATCTTTTTTTGAATTAAATTTTACTTTAAATCAAAGATATCATCATCAGTGCTAATAACAGTCGTTGCTTGAGCTGATTCTTCTCCCTCATTTGGATTACTTGTGATTTTACCCGTTGTCAGTCCAGAGATTTTAAGTTCCAAATCAGAAGCACTTGTTGCATTATCAAGTGCTTGTTCTTTAGAGATAATCTTTTCATTATAAAGATCAAAAATAGCCTGATCAAAACTTTGTGATTTGTAATGCTCTTTTCCGGCTTCAATCGTGTCACGAATTTCATAATCACGATTTTCCATGATGAGCTTCTCAACTGTAGGTGTTCGTACCAAAATCTCTAAAGCCGCTCGACGTTTTCCATCAATGGTAGGAACGAGTCGCTGAGAGATTACCCCCTGTAAAAGCCCTCCAACAGAGAGTCGCACACGGTTTTGTTCCTCTGTAGGAAACTGTGCGATAATACGGTTAATCGTCTCTTTCGCATCTACCGTGTGCAGTGTTGAAAACACCAAGTGACCGGTATCTGCAGCATGCAGCGCCAAGTTAATAGTCTCACGGTCACGCATCTCCCCAACCAAGATAATGTCAGGATCTTCACGCAGCGCTGCACGCAGTGCCGTACCAAAAGAGAGTGTATCTTGACCAACAGAACGCTGATTAATAATACAGCCTCTATCTTTATGAACAAATTCAATCGGATCTTCAATTGTAATAATATGCTTTTTTTTTGTCGTATTTATCTCATTAATGAGGGCTGCAAGCGTGGTTGATTTACCCGAACCGGTAACTCCTGTTACAAGAACAAGTCCTCTCTCCTTATGCGCAAAAGTTCTGACAATCTCAGGAAGATGCAACTCTTCAAAGGAAGGGATTCGTATAGGAATAACCCGAAATACAGCAGACACTCCATCCATTTGAAAGAAAATATTGACACGAAAACGGTTATTTTCATCAAATGGGTAAACAAGGTCAAGATCTTTTTTCTCTACAAACTCGGCAAAACGACCTTTGAGTAACTCTTTTGCAAAAGTAAGGGCATCTTCTTTAGCCATAATTCCACCGGAAAACTGTTTAATTTCCCCGTTAATACGTGCTCGAATAACAGAATTTGCCTTAATATGAAGGTCTGACCCACCTACTTCAATCATCTTTTTAAGATGAACTCGCACCTTTTTAAGCTGCTCAAAGGTTAATTTACTTACATCTACATCTGTATTCATAATGCCTCCAAAATCTCTTTAAATGCATCTTTAAATGCTTCTAAACCATCATCTATCTGTTTTTGTAACACTGCATCAAAATCAATGCCCAAATCTTTAAGCTTCTGCATATGTGCTGCTACAACAGCATCTGCAATCGGCAATGCCTTCTCTTTTTTAGCATCTGCATCAAAAGCTTTGATTGTATCAATTGGTGCCGTGTTGACACTGTTGTATGCTAAAAGTTTTTCAACATAATAATACGGAGGCAGAGAATCATCTTTCACACCAGTACTTGCAAAAAGTGCGCGGCATCCGGGAACCTGCATCGCTTCAATCGCCATATATATCTCTGAAGAGTTGTAAATGCCTGTCAGTGCTACAGCAACATTATGCTCTGCCAACATCTTGTCAAGTGCTCTGTCAACACGTGAGACAAAAATACTAATGACAGTATCTACCTTTTTTCCACACCTTTGTGTCCCTTTGGCAAAAGCCTCTGCACATGCAAGAGCCTGCTCTTTTTTAAATATAAGCGTTGCATTAACAGGAATCCCTTCTGCCGTGAGTGCTTCCATCGCTCCATATCCCGCTTCTGTTGCAGGAACTTTTATCATCACATTTGGTCTTGCTATTGTGCCAAAAAGTCTTTTTCCTTCCGCTATTGTCGCAGCTGTATCATCACAAAAAAACGGATCTACTTCAATGCTCACATAGCCGTCATCACCTTTGTCATACAAAGGCTTTAAAATATCTGCAGCTTTTTGAATATCATAAATCGCCACTGCTTCATACTTCTCTTTTGGCGTAATATTTTGCAATGATTCAAGTTGGCTGAGATAGGCATCTGAGCTTAAGATGGCATTTTTAAATATTGCCGGATTTGAAGTTGCCCCATTTATGATTTTCTTTGCAATTAACTCTTTAAACTCATTGTCAAGATAATCTCTTTCTATAAAATCAGCCCACAACGAAAACTTCAAATCTTCACTATACATTCCTATCCTTCAATATTTTTCATCTATTATAACCCAACAAATCTGAAATTAAGCTAGTTTTTTTGGAACGACTATTGTAAAAATAGAACCATAGTTCGTACTTTTGACATCTATCTTTGTATGAAACTGTTTTTGCATAATCATCTGTGACATATAGAGTCCCAAACCTGTGCCGTTCTTTCCTTTTGTGCTAAAGTAAGGCTCAAAAATCGCATCAATATTTTCCTGAGAGATTCCTCCGGCATTATCCGCTATACTTATAGCCACTTCCTGTTCGCGATTAAAAATATTTATCCCAAATAATTCCATACCAAATTAGACAACAAGCCAAATTGCTCTATAATTAGGTACTTACAAACGAAAAAGTCGCACTCAAAGACTTCACCTAACGGGTGCAACTTTTTCAATTATGACAGGTG
>Ga0256829_1000771_pt1 | contig 29251 bp, 29 predicted proteins | sample 131447metaG_FD_185979 | JGI IMG/M metagenome (GOLD analysis project Ga0256829, IMG submission 185979) | Hydrothermal vent microbial communities from Lau Basin, Pacific Ocean - 131-447 | ecosystem: Environmental > Aquatic > Marine > Hydrothermal vents | place: Pacific Ocean: Lau Basin | collected... | reverse complement strand
TTTGCACAGATACGGCTCATAGCCTTTGTCTTTTAAATACTTCACAGCTATATCTGCAAAAGAGATAAGATGCAAAGCATCATCGAGTTTAGGAAAAAAGATGTCACGATTTTCTCCAAATATACAAGACATCAAGCAGAGTTCTCCGCTCTCCTGCGGTGTGACGAAGTAGCGTTTGATGTCATTAGGTGCGACGATTGGCTGTCTCTTTTCTATACGTTTGTTAAAACCATGCAAAAGGGAGCCGTCTGAAAAAGCAACATTTGCAAATCGCGCCATAGAGACTTTTGTGTATTTTGAGCGACGATTGACAAACATCTCCATAATTCTTTTTGATGCTCCCATCAAGTTTACAGGATTTGCGGCTTTGTCTGTTGAGACACAAAAGTATTTTTTTGCTCTTTTTTGTCTTGCTTGGGCTAGTGTTTTGTCGGTATTGAAAATATTGACATCAACCATACGCATTAAGGTAAAGGCATCTTTTTCGCTGCGTACATGTTTTAATGCAGAGAGATTGAGCACATAATCATACCGGCCATCTGCAGCTATGAAGGCATCATACTCTATGCTGCCAATGTCAAGTGCAAAAGTTTTAAACTCTCCATCAATGTAGCCAAAAGAACTTCTGATGTCCCGCACAAGCTCTACCATATTGTTTTCACTTATATCAACAACATGAAGCTTTTTTGGGCTGCGTTTAAATATCTCCTTGACCACTGCCTGCCCAATACTCCCTGCACCGCCAAGCACTAAAAATGAAGAAGTTTGCACTCTTTTATCTAATTCTTGAGAATATTTATCAATATCTATCGTAAAAAGCTCTTTTTTTCTACCAATGAGTTCTAATACATTCATAAAGAACTTGCAGCAATACTCATTCCATAAAAGTGGTACTTTTTGTGCTTTAAGATTGCAAAGGATTTATATGCAGGACATTCAAACGCAAGCACTCAACACTTATCAGGAAAATCTCAAATATTTTCAAGAAACTATCCCTTCTCTTTACAATAAAATTTTGGCACTAGACACACTCTTAAATGAGGGAAGATACCCCCAAAAGTATGACTTGGAGTACAAAGAGGGTGGCTACTTTGATGTAAAAGAGCTCGCCAGCGGAGAGTTTCTCTACAAACAAAATTCCAATGAAATTGCAAAAGAACAATTTGCTCAAGTCTCGTTAAGAAAAGATGATCAGGTACTTGAGAGTTATAAAAATCTTATTTTTGACAAAGATACCGTCGATTTTTTAAAGCAACAATCCTCATTTTCCAACTTGGCTACTATGGCACCTATCATAGACTACTATAACCGCCATATAGAAAAATCGACCCATTTAACACAACTGAATAAATTTATATTTTTTGGTGCAGGACTGGGACTGCATATAGATAAGATAATTACAGAGTACAATGTGCAGGTACCATGGATCATAGAAGATGATGTTGAGCTCTTCCGCCTCTCTTTATTTGTCACAAACTACCATAAGCTTTCTAAGAACAGGGATCTTTTCTTTGCTATTGGGCTCAATGACACAGAATTGAGTACTGTTTTTAATATCTTTTTTTCAAAAGCATTTATGAAAAATCTCTACATTAAATTTTTTCTCTTTAGTGAAAAATATAAAGACAAGATTGCCTTTGTTCAGAGTAAACTTGTTGCACGTCCCGAAGTTGCCTATTCTCACAGCAGACTTTTAGTGAAAAATATTAAAGTTATGTATAAGCTCAAAGAGAATTTTCAATTTATGAGCCTACTCAAACATGAAAATGAGAACTTTTTTCAAGATAAACCTGTACTCATTTTGGGTGCAGGTCCCTCTTTGCATAGCAATATTGAGTGGCTCAAAGAAAATGCCGACAAATTTGTTATTATGGCAGCACTTGTAAGTTTAAAAACATTACAAAAAGCCGGTATTTCTCCTGATATTATCGTACAGGTCGATGAGAATGAATTTACAACCGAGCAGATACTTAAAAACCTAGGAGAGACCTCCTTCTTACAAAACAGTGTCTGTCTCTTCTCTGCCTCTGTTGCCCCTATTTTGTTTGAAACCTTTAAAGACAATCCTATCTATCTCCATGAAGATAGAACAAAGTATAAACTTGCAAAAAGCACTATGCCGGTTGCAAGTGTTGGGGAGAGTCTCTATGCCATATCTCTTGTATATAATGCCAAAAATATCTATATGTTAGGTATTGACCTTGCATTAGGTGCAGATGGACTAAGCCACTCACCGGACCATTTTATGGCACAAAAACTACAAAACACTCCCAAAGAAGAAGATCTCTCAGTAAGTCTCTCTCATTCGATTATAAAAGTAAAAGGGAACTTCCGAGAGTCTGTAGAGACGAATCCTCTCCTTGCTATGTCAATTCCTATCATCAACAACAAAACAGCTACTTATAAAAGTGAAGACCAAACAGTATATAACCTCAGTGATGGAGCACATTTTTTTAACACAGTGCCACTCCACCCACAAGAGGTCGCCGTAGAGACAACACTTGATAAAGTGCTACTCAAAGAGCAATTAAGCACACTATTTGACAACTATTCAGAAAACGAACTGACAACAGAAGAGAAAGAAGCCCTCAAATGTAGAGAACAGCATATTCAAGAGAGTAAAAATTTCATTAAAGAGTTTAAAGAGAGCCCTTACTCCAACAAAGATATGTTTGAAGTAAACTTTATACAACTCATCAGCAAACTTTCAAATTCAAAATGCAAATTTGAATTATGGGAAATTCTCATCACATATGCGCACAGAGTGACTCCATATATAGATGATTTTCTCAATACAAAAGAGTTCAAACAGACAAAGAAGCACACTAAAGAGCTACGAAATCTCGTGATTAGTCAGTTTACAAAAATAGTAAACGATTATGAAGAAATTTTAAATGAATTACAAAATGAGGAAGAGAAGTAACACACCAAAAGGTGTGTTATGAAAAATGCCATAAACTACTGTAATAGTCTCATTACATTCTGTTGTACAGCATTTGCTTGACTCATAGCATATGTACCAGACTGCGCTAAGATGTTCAATTTAGAGAAGTTCGCACTCTCTGCGGCAAAGTCAACATCACGAATCTGAGATTCTGCAGCTTGAACGTTTACTTGAGTAACACTAATGTTACGGATAGTAGATTCAAGTTGGTTTTGAACAGAACCGATGTCTGAACGAGTTTTATCAAGATCTTTCAATGCATAGTCAGTTGTAATAACTGCTTTTTCCGCACCTTCACGAGTTGTTACATCAATAGTATCAATTGTGTTAGACGCATTTGCACCACTTGCTTTTGTTGCACTTAATGCTGAACTTTTATTATCAGAAGTCACACCATCACCAATAGCAGCAGCTGTTAGGTTACTTGAAGAATCCAGACGAATTCCATACTCAGGAGTAGTTGGTGTAGAGTTTGCAGTCTCATATAGACTTGCTCTTACATCTGCATTTGCAGTTTGTGCTTTTGTATTGAATGCATCAACAACAGCTTGAGCTACTTCATAAGCAGAGTGTGTACCTGTAGTGAATGTAACAGATTTACTACTTACTGTAGTAGTAGAACCATCATCACCAACAACAGTTACTGAAAGTGATGCACTTTGACCACTTGATTTACCTGTAGTAGCACCAAAACCTACACTTGAATCGATAAATGCAAATTTACCAACATTTGCGATTTGTGTATCTGCGATTGAAAGTTTAACTGTCTCTCCAGCATATGCACCAATATGGAATGATTTATTTTTAAATCCACCATTGAGAAGTGTTTGACCGTTGAATGAAGTTGTAGAAGCAATATTTTGCGCCTCTTCAAGAAGTCTGTCAATATCCGCTTGAATTTTTGTACGTGTATCAAGGCTTTGTCCATCAGACGCAGCTTGGATTGATTTCGTTCTTACAGTATCAATGATTTTTGTATACTCATCAAGTGCACCATCTGCAGTTTGAGTAACACCAATACCATCGTTCGCATTTCTAATAGCTTGCCCAAGACCTTGTGATTGCTCACGAAGTGAGTTTGCAATAGCCATACCAGAAGCATCATCAGCTGCTTTGTTAATTCTAAGACCAGAACTTAAAGCAGTAAGACTTTTGTCCAACCCTCTGTTTGTTTCAAGAGAGTTACGGTGTGCGTTCATTGCCGCAATGTTTGTGTTAATTCTAAAACCCATAATAAATCCTTTTCTATGGAAGAGCCTTTCGCTCTTGTGTTTTTTTATCTTTAGGCTTCCTTGCCCGAGACTGTAACAATATCGTCACTCAAAAAAATTACTTTAGAAAATGTTGTAAATTTTTTTAATTTTTTGCAATTTATATTTTTTAGGGTACACTTCCACAATCAAAAAACAAATTACTCTACTATATTATATAGGAATCATATTTGAAACTAATTATTGTTGAATCACCTGCAAAAGCAAAAACCATAAAAAACTTTCTCGGTCGTGGCTACGATGTCATTGCCTCGAAAGGACACATCCGCGACCTGCCAAAATCCCGTTTTGGAATCACTTTAGATGAAGAGACGCACCAGCTCGTGCCAAAGTACTCTGTAGCAAAAGAGAACGCTCCAACTGTTAAAGAGATAAAAGAGAAAGCCAAAAAAGCAGATACTATCTACATCGCGACCGATGAGGACCGTGAAGGAGAAGCTATTGGCTGGCACATTGCTCATGCCATCAAAAAAGACCCAGAGGAGCTGCCTCGTATCGTCTTTCATGAGATCACAAAAACGGCTATAAAACATGCACTTGAATCTGCACGTAAAATAGATATGGATATGGTAAATGCCCAACAGGCACGTCGTCTGCTCGATAGAATAGTAGGGTACAAACTCTCTCCACTTCTTGCTTCAAAGATACAAAAAGGGCTCAGCGGTGGGCGTGTGCAGAGTTCAACGCTTAAACTTGTTGTTGATAAAGAGCGTGAAATACGCGCTTTTGTTCCACAAGAGTACTGGAGCATTGACACTGTTTTTAAAACAAACATCGACGCAAACCTCATTAAGCATAAGGGTAAAAAAGTAGAGAAGCTCTCTATAAAGAACAAAGAAGAGGCTGATGCTATCACGCAAAGTGTCAAAGCCGACGACTTTAGCATCGCCAAGATAGAGACAAAACAGCGTAAAAGCTCTACGCCGCCACCATTTATGACATCAACACTGCAGCAGACCGCTTCAAGTAAACTCGGTTTTACTCCGAAGAAGACGATGATGATAGCCCAAACACTCTATGAGGGTGTGCAAACTCCAGATGGAACTTCAGGGGTCATCACATATATGAGAACCGATTCACTCAACTTGGCACAAGAGGCTGTTGGTGCGGTTCGCGGCATCATCGAGAACAGATATGGTAAAAAGTATCTTCCAAAAGAGCCAAAGACTTACAATAAAAAAGCAAAAAATGCACAAGAGGCGCATGAGGCCATTCGCCCTACTATGTTGCAGTTCACTCCGGAGGTTGCGCAGTCATTTTTAAAAGCAGATGAGATAAAACTCTACCGCCTCATTTATGAGCGCTTTATGGCATGTCAGATGGAAGATGCGATATTTGAACAACAAAGCATCATCTTTAAAGGAAATGAGAACGAGTACCGTGCAAGCGGTAGAAAGCTCATCTTTGACGGTTTCTATGCAGTCACCGGTGCGGAGGACAAGGATAAACTCCTCCCTACGCTCAAAGAGGGTGATAAAGCAGAAGTGCAGAGCATAAAACCTGAACAGCACTTCACAGAGCCTCCGGCACGTTACTCAGAGGCAAGTCTCATCAAAAAACTTGAAGCTGAAGGAGTTGGGCGTCCATCGACTTACGCTCCAACCATTGCGACACTCTCAAACCGTACTTATGTGACCATAGAGAAGAAGCAGATCATCCCTACTGAGATCGCTTTTACGGTTACAGAGATTTTAGAGAAAAACTTTCCAAACATTGTCGACATCAACTTCACAGCAAATATGGAAGAGGAACTCGATGAAATAGCAGAGGGCAAAGTAGATTGGCAACAACTCCTACTTGATTTTTATGAAAAGTTTATGAAGCAGATAGAAGACGGTAAAGCGAACATCGTCTCACTAAAACTTGCAAAACCACTTGGACGTACCTGTCCAAAATGTGGTGAGCATGAGCTTCTGCTGCGTTCAGGACGCTTTGGAAACTTCATCGCATGTAGCGGTTTTCCTAAATGTAAATACACAGAACAGTGTGATGAAGAAGGAAACGCAGTCGAGAAAAAAGAGACCACGGCAGATGAGAAGTGTGACAAATGTGGTGCAGATATGATCGTGAAAAATGGACGTAACGGACAGTTCTTGGCATGCTCAAACTATCCTGATTGTAAAAATACAAAGAGCATCAACGTCGAAGAGAAGGTAAGTGAAACTCCTTGTCCGGACTGTGGCGGAAAAATCAGCCTGAAAAACTCACGCCGTGGGCCATTTTGGGGCTGTGAGAACTATCCTGAGTGTAAATTCATCTCCAAGTTCGAGCCAACTACCATCAAGTGTAAAGAGAAAGGCTGTAAGGGCGTACTCGCTCCACGAACCTACAGAAACAAAGAGGTCTATGAGTGTGTCAAATGTAAAGCACGTACACCTCGCGAAGAGATAGACGAGAAGAAATAAAAATGAAAATCGGCATCATATCAGACTCCCATACAAAAGTAAAAAAGGCCAAAAGAGCCGTAAAAATGCTTCTGAAAAACGGTGCTGATTTTTTCATCCATGCCGGAGATATCGTTGATCCTGACACACTTGACATCTTGGAGAACTCAGGCAAAAAGTACATTGCGGTCTATGGGAACAACGATGCCCATCTTGCAGAGTATCATAACCGTTACCACCTTGTACAGGAGCCCTACTACTTCAAACTCGCAAACACCAAGTTCAAACTTATGCACCTGCCGTTTTATATGAGCAGTGACGCAGAGGTCATCATCTTCGGACATACCCATAAATTTGAAGTAAAATTCATCGAAGGAACACTCTTTTTAAATCCGGGTGAAGTCTGTGCAAGAAACAAACCTGCATCTGAGTGTGTGATGCTTGAGGTACTTGACGACGAATTTATAGTAAAATACTACAGACAATCCAAAGGTGAAGATGAGTACACGCTTCATGAGAGTTTCTCATTTCAAAGGCAAAAATCGTGAAAAAAGAAGAGATATTTTTATGTTCTATCTGTAATATTAACAGTGGAACATGCAAAGAAGATTGTAAATTTTGTTCACAAAGCGTGCGCTACAAAGCAGACATAGAGCGCTATAAACAAAAACCGATGGAGCAGATTCTCCAAGAGGCTCAAACAGCCAGAGACAACGGTGCACTAGGCTTTTGTCTTGTAACCGCGGACAAAGGTCTTACAGACAAAACGCTCGATTTTGTCTGCAGTGTCGCCAAAGAGGTACAAAAAGTAGCTCCCGAGCTGCGTTTAATAGCCTGTAACGGCACAGCATCACTCGAACAACTTCTTGTGCTTAAAGAAGCTGGCATCAAAGCCTACAACCATAACCTTGAAACAAGTGAAGCCTTTTACCCGCAAATTTGTACCACCCATCCGTGGAGTGAGCGCTATGAGACTTGCCAGAATGTAAACGCAGCAGGACTTGTACTCATCAGCGGCGGGATATTTGGGCTTGGTGAGAGCCAAGAGGACAGAATTTCTATGCTTGAATCTCTCAAATCACTCAATCCGACTTCCGTGCCTATCAACTTTTACCACCATAATGTTGCCTTAGAGCTTGAGCCAAATCCTCTCACAACAGATGAGGCACTCGCACTTATAAGACTTACACGTAAAACACTTGACAAGGCACAGAGAATTATGGTCGCAGGTGGACGTGAACTTATGTTCAAAGATCGTCAGGCAGAGATATTTGAAAATGGAGCAAACTCCATAGTCATAGGAAACTACCTCACAACCAAAGGTAGGATGATGAGCCAAGATCTTCAAATGCTCAAATCTCTCAACTTAGAAGTCGCCAAAAAAGTACAATAAAGATGACTGATAACGTTATACTAATCGTCACCCTTTCGCTTATTATAATGTTATCGCCTTTTTTTGCAAAAACGCTGCGTTTACCTACAACGCCCATTGAGATCATTTTAGGTTCACTCTTTGGCTATGCCGGTTTTTTACACAGTGAACACCTTTTTGACCTTGTTGCAGAGTTTGGTTTTCTCTATTTGATGTTTATCGCAGGGACAGAGATCAACCTCAAAAATGTTCTCAAAACTCCTCCTGTCATCGTAAAAAAGGTCTCTATTTATCTCGTTATACTCTACACATTTTCCATCGCTTTTTCTATGCAGTTTCATTTGGGAAAAATCTTTATGGTGCTTCTGCCACTCATTTCAGTCGGGCTTGTAGCATCTCTGGCAAAAGAGTACGGTAAAACTCCGTGGTTAAACCTCTCTATGGTCGCTGGCGGTATTGGAGAGGTTGCGAGTATCGTTATACTGACCATTACCTCTGCCGCACTCAAATCAGGTGTAGGACTTGCACTTTTTCAACACATCATGGCGCTTATAGCCTTTTTGGTCTTTATGTTCTTACTCTTTCGTTTTATGCAGCTGCTCTTTTGGTGGTTTCCAAAAGTGGCAACAGCACTCATGCCGCATCAAGACAAAGCCGAACAGGACATCAGACTCTCTATGGGCATTTTCTTTTTACTCGTAGGGGCTATGCTCTATTTGCACCTCGAACTTGCCTTTGGTGCCTTTTTAGCGGGAATTTTCATCCCCTCTTTTTTCCAGCACAAACATGAGTTGCCTGAAAAACTCGCCTCTTTTGGTTTTGGATTTTTGATCCCTATCTTTTTCATCCATATCGGCAGTTCATTTCATCTTGATGCACTCTTTATGAACGGACTCATCAAAGAGGCACTCGTCATTACCGTAGTGATGATACTTATGCGACTTATCGCCTCCATTGTCTTTTTAAAAGAGCTCGGTATGGTTGACACCATTCTTTTTGGACTCTCCCACTCAATGCCGCTTACCCTACTCATTGCAATGGCAACCCTTGCATACAGTGCACACTCCATTGACACCCTGCACTACTACGCGTTCATCTTAGCGGCGCTCTTTCAGGTCATAAGCGTTATGATTACTATTAAAATAATACATATCTATAAGGGAAGCCAAGAGAAAAAAGCATAAAGCTTCGGTATTACGCTTGATTTTCCTGTCTCTTAATGTAAGAGGCAATGTCATGCCCATGGTTGAGCCCAAGTGCGATGCTTCCACCACTCTCTTGGGTAATGTCACCTGCAACAAAAAGCCCTTTCACATTTGTCTCATAATGTGTATCATGCACAGGTTTACCATCTTTTTCTTCTATGCCTGAACTTGCCAAAAATGCGCTCGGTGTCGTTCCTCCTATGGCATAGATCACTCTATCGTAAACTTCCGGTTCTATTTCAGAAAAGAGTACTTTTATCTTTCCATCCTCTGTTGCCTCAAGCCCGTCAATGTTTACGCCTAAAATTGGATGCACTTCTTTATGCGCAATTGCATTGGCAATATTTGTCTGGTTTGTAGGATTTGCACGGCGAAAGGTCTGTCGTCTGTAGCAGATAGAGACATCATTCTTTTCACTCAAATCAACCGCATATTCTACAGCACTGTCACCACCACCCACAACAAGAATCTTCTCTCCTCCTGGACAATTATCAGGTGTATAGTTTACTTTTTTACGGATCGATGGAGGAATTTTATAATCGGGCTTATTTGGTTTACCCATACGTCCAATGGTTACAACAACATACTTAGCCTTAATGGAACTTCCCGCCATATGCACCTCAAAGTAGTCGTCTTTCTTTTCGATAGAACCGACTTCAACCTGAGTACGCAGTTCAATATCGTGATGCTCTAAAAGCTCATCAAACAGGTCAAGCGTTGTCTCTTTCGTGCCATCGACAAAGTGAATCTTTCCATAAAGGTCTACTTTTTGACCTTTCCACTCTAAATCTACTCGTTTATTGTCTTTATAATATTTTCGTATTGTGGAATTATGATTTGTATCTTTTTCAAGTAAAACGATGTCGCGGATGCCCTGCAGGTAACTCTCAATAGCCGTTGCAATCCCAGCAGGACCGGCTCCAACTATAGCTAATTCATATATTTTTTCCATAATTACCTCACTATTAATTAATATCCTAAGTGAGATAGTTTAGCACATTTATGCTAACTTTTCCGGAAACTTCGTCATAAATTTTTGTAGTTTTGGTGCGATGACCACTTGACAATAGCCTTGAGATGCATTTAAATTATAATAATTTTGATGGTAACTCTCAGCCGGATAGACCTCTGGAAGCGGCGAGACCTCAGTCACTATTTTATCTGCAAAATCTTTTTGATGCTTTACTATGGAAGCCTCAATTATCCTCTTTTCATCTTCATCGCCGTAGTAGATGACCGAGCGGTACTGTGTCCCTTTGTCAGCACCTTGGGCATTGAGCGTTGTCGGGTTATGCACCTCAAAGAAAATGTCTAAAATGTCATCTAAAGATATGACATCCGCATCATAATGAATGTCCACAACTTCTGCGTGTCCCGTAGCACCTGAACAGACATTCTCATAGCTTGGATTTGGACGCGCACCTCCTGCGTAGCCACTCACAGCAGAGAGCACACCTTTTACATTTCTATAAACTGCCTCTATACACCAAAAACAGCCACCACCGAGTACAATTCGCTTTTCATTCATCTACTTTTCCTTTTTTTACTAATTATTGCACAAACTCTATAAAATCAAAACAACTCATGCAAACTTGTTATATAATCATAGTATACATTTATATAAAGCCTGTGCTACAACAAGAGAATGGACGTTCAAAATGCAAAAAGGAACAAAGATATGAAGAACAAAACAGAGATGGTTGCGATGCTACTGCGTAATATAGTATTGGCTATACTCTATCTTCTTAGTGGAAAAATAAGTTTTGCATTCTTCCAACAAGATTTGATTGTGACACTAACGGTATTTATCCCCGAAGGTATTGCTCTTGCAGCTGTACTTATATATGGACAGCGTATTATTCCTGGTATTTTCTTTGGGCAACTATTACTCGCACTCTCTTCAGGAGTCTCTTTCTCTCCGGCATTGGGAATATCAATAGGAAATGCACTTGAGGCATTCATCGCATATAGACTGTTTTATTACTTTAAACTCGACAAAAGTCTTTCACACTTTCGAGATCTTATGGGACTTTTTTTATTGATTTTTCTCATCTTGCAACCTTTTAGTGCCTTCCTTGGAAATAGTATTCTTCTTGCGTTTCATACAGAACAAGAGAGTGAGTTTTTGAATAATCTCTTTTTTTGGTGGTTTGGTAATAGTGTTGGACAACTGTTTATTACCCCAATGTTATTATTACTGTACCATCACAAGCAAAAAGAAGGGGTTCTAAAACAATTATTACACTACACCCTTGTCGCAATCATCTTTATCTTACTCAACTACTTCTTACAAATAGCATTGGAAATACACAACACATCTTTGCTTTTGATTGCCACCCTTCCTTTGACAATTTATCTCGCAACCATCAATCTGCCCTACGCAACCATTGCAACTTTCTCATTGGTTGGCAGCTCTTTCTACTTTTTTCATTTACATCAGGGAACATTTTTCTTAGCAGAGGCGGACATTGACCAGCTAATCAACCTCAACTTCTTTGCACTGAGTCATATTCTCCTTGTACTCATCATAGGTGTCCTGTTTCATGAAAAAGAGGCTGCAATCACTTCCTTACGCTCTCTTGCACATTATGATGCACTTACAGGACTTCCAAACAGATATTTATTACAGAGTGAAATCCAAGAGAGCCTCTACCTCTTCGAGCGATTTTCTAAAAAGAGTGTCATCTGCTTTATGGACATTGATAACTTTAAAACTGTCAATGACAACTACGGACATGCCGTTGGAGACAAACTTCTCCAAGAATTTACCAAACATACCAAACAGGTCATCCGTTTAACCGACACACTGCTCCGTCTGGGAGGCGATGAGTTTATTTTAATTCTTAGAGATGTAGACAAAGAAGCAACAAAGCAGCTTCTTACAAGAATTATGGACTCTGTTCATCGCATTAAAAAGATAGATCACAATAAAATAGCAGTCTCTTTAAGCATTGGTGTTGCAAGCTGTCCTGCTGATGGCACCACTGTTCAAGAACTCATAAACGCAGCAGACAGTGCAATGTACCAAGTCAAACAAAGCGGGAAAAATGGCATGGCTTTTAGCAAAAGCTGTTGCAAGCCAAAAGAATGAAGCATATAGTTTTCTACGATTTCAATGCTTGGTAAAACTTCTGCATCAGTGGTCTTTTCACATATCCACTCAAACTCTCAAGCTCCACTTTTTTCCTGTTTTGAAAATCAAGATGCATCGATGTCGAGGAGTCATAGGGTACTTTTGATGCAGTATCGAGGGCTTTTTGCACTTCATCATCTATATTTATGCCCTCTTCTTCTTTTGCAAACGCAGCGATCTCCTCCAACAGTGCTTTTACTTCATCATAGTGATTTTCGTATATATCACCGATACTTGTATCATAATACGATGTAAGTGTTGCAAACGCAGCGATAAAAATATATTTTTTCCAGATAGCAGTTTTTATGTCAGAGGGAGTTTTATAGCGTAGCTGTGCCTTTTCAAAGAGTGCTGCCACCTTTTGTACTGCGTTTGTATCATCTCCACCAAATACGGCTGCAAACACCTTCCCTTTTTTACGAATAACACCCGCTTTTTGGATGTGAGAGAGAATGTAAACGCAGCCCTCAAGCACTACTGCGTTTGAAAGCTTTTTGAGCCGCTGTGCATTGTCTACACCGTTTGCAAATGAGAGTAAAATGGAGTTTTCATCTATGGTATGCGCTATTGTTGCATACGCCTCATCCAGATCATAGCTTTTGACACAAAAAAGCACCACATCGAAATGCCCCTGTGCTGCGTTTAGCTCCACTGCGTTTAGAGGAACACTCCACTGCGTTTCATCTTCTACTATTTCTATGCCATGCTCTTCAATCGCTTGCAGATGCGCTCCCCGACCAAACCCGACAACATCTAAGCCACTTTTGGCAAACATTGCAGCCAAATATCCACCAACTCCACCAAGTCCGACAACAGCTATTCTCATTTTTAGCTCCTCTAATCCATATCTTCAAATCTAAAGCAGAGCACATCAACTATTTTTTTTCTTGTTATAAAATTATCAATGGAAGTGAGTTTTTTCATTAGTCTCTTTTTGGAAATAGTTCTAATTTGTTGGCATAATAATATTGATGGCCTCTCAAGTTCATTTGCCAAAAACACTTCATTAGGATATATCTTTCTTCCATTCTTTAATGATGTTATTGGAATAATTGTAACAACATCAAGTACATTCTCATAGTTGTTTGAAATAATAAGCACAGGTCTTTTTCCAAACTGCTCTCTGCCAACAGTTGGATTTAAATCAGCCAAATATATATCGTATTGCTTCATACAATATTCTCAAAATCTGAATATTTAAACTCATCTTCAATACGCTTCATATCTTGCATATACAATTTATCTTTTGAAGCTTCAAGCATAGCTTTTTTATACTGCTCTTTTTTTTGCTTTTCTATCAAAAGTTGCAGAGCATTTGAGACTAATTCAGAAAACGATTGGTACTGATTTATAATATGACTTACTTCCAAATTATGCAATAAATCATCTTTTATTGTAACTGTTTTTCTCGCCATAACTACACTCCTCAAAATGAGTATTATTTACTTCATACTTTTATCATACCATAATATTTTAAGAGTTTGTTTAAAAGTAAGTTGTTAACATTTTGTTATAATATACTCCATAAAAAAGGAGAAAGGAATGTCACGCATAAACAGTGAGCAGTTTTACAAAAATGCCATTAAAAAACACGGCATTACTCCAAAAGGTGTCTGTTGGCTTGACGGTGCGAGACAGCAGCTGCGTTTCGATGTCATCCACTCCTTTTTACCCCAAGAACTCGCTGAGTATTCTATAGCGGATGCAGGATGTGGATTTGGCGACTTTTACCATTTTCTCAAAAACAATCAAAACCTTCCAAAAAAGTACATTGGCATTGATGCGGTCGATGAGATGTGCCGCATTACAACAGAGCAAACGCAGCAGAGCACCATTCATGCAGATATTCTCACAGATGAACTGCCCTCATCTGACTACTATGTCTGTAGTGGCGCTATGAACATACTGACAAAATTCGAAACACTTCTCTTTATAAAAAAATGTTTTCATGCCTCAAAAAAGGGCTTTATCTTCAATGTGCTTTATGGAAACAATGAGAGTGAGACATATAACTACTTAAACAAAAAGACACTTGAAAATATCGCTCAGGAACTGCAGGTAAAAGAGTTTCGCTACAGAGATGACTACCTAGAGAGCGACATTACCATGGGCTTTTATAAATAATGTGTGCCATCTTTGGCATACTCGGCAGCTATGATGATTCACAGGCAAAAGCAGCCCTTGCAAAACTTACACACAGAGGACCCGACTACTGCGGCATTGTAGCAAATCAAAACCTCTTCTTTGCCCACCAGCGTCTGAGCATCCAAGACACACACCACAGAAGCCACCAACCGCTGCAACATGAAAAAATTCTCCTCTCATTCAATGGGGAGATATACAACTTCAAAGAGCTGCGCGAAGAGCTTGATTTTGATTTTCAAACGCAGAGCGACTCGGAAGTCATCATCGCAGCCTATCTCAAATGGGGTGCTGCGTTTGTAGAGCATCTGCGCGGTATGTTTGCCATTGCCCTGCTCGATGGCGAAAAGCTCTACCTCTTTCGCGACCGTCTTGGGAAAAAACCGCTCTTTTTTATGCAGACAAAAGAGCAGTTTGTTTTTGCTTCAGAGCTCAAAGCTCTTACACCTTTTTTTAAAAAAAAGGAGATGAACAACAATGCACTTTTAAGCTACCTCTCCTTTTTAGCACCCACTCCCCCACATACTTTCTACAAAGGTATCCAAAAACTTGCAGCAGGTGAGTATCTTACATTTGAGCGTGGAAGCTTTGAAGTGAAACGATACTTTGACCTACTTGACACAAAGCCAAACAGCATCACAAACAAAGATGAAGCTGTTGCAAAGCTCGAAGCACTTTTAGAAGAGTCTATAACGCTGCGTTTAGATGCAGATGTATCTGTAGCTTCTCTGCTCTCAGGAGGCATAGACAGCGCCACTATCAACTACTATGCCAAAAAATATGATAAAAATCTCCAAACTTATACCATAGGCTATGAGGGTTTTGCGAAGTACGATGAACGTCTAAACGCAGCGCAGAGTGCCAAGAGCTTAGGCGTACAAAACAAACAGATTATCATCAACCAAGAGCAGTTTATGAACGTAACAGAGTCTGTTTTTGATGCACTTGATGAACCGCTTAATGATCCTGCAGCAGTGCCGCTCTACCTACTTTTTGAAGCCATAAAAAAAGATGGATACAAAGTTGTAATGAGTGGAGAGGGGAGTGATGAACTCTTTTTGGGCTATCGCCAATACTTTGAGTATCTCGACATTGAACAGGCTGCCTCTTTAGCGCATAAGAATTGGCTCAAAAAGTACTTTCGAGCAAATTTTTCAATGAATAGAGAGTGGGAGTGGTACAAACGTGTCTTTGATGATACCCTGCTTTTTCGCACAAGCGGCGACAAGTTCACCGACCTGCAAAAAAACGCACTCCTCAAACGCAATGTGAGAGACAATGAAAGCTTGAAATATCTACAAAACTATCGTGAGCGATTTGAAAACTCTGCTCACTCTGACCCCTCTATCTGGTACAGCTATATCGACCTCAACATCTTTCAAGCAGAGCACTTTTTGACAAAACTTGACCGAGTAAGTATGGCTCATTCCATAGAGTCACGCACACCCTTTTTAGACCATAAGTTAGCCCAAACAGTGTTTAGCATTGACCCGAAACTGCGCTACGAAGATGGCATCACAAAATCATTGCTCAAACAGATTATGACTAACAAACTCCCTAACGAGACACTCACACGTAAGAAAAAAGGCTTTTCTAACCCCTATATGGAGCACCTCATCAACTCTGGAAATATCTCGCTTATACAAGAGGTCAACAAAGAGATGGGAATGTTTAAAAGTGATACATTAGAAGAGTATATACAAACAGCATCACGAGGAAGTTTTAAGCAGCATGTTTGGGGACTTTATGTACTATCACATTGGATAAAGAAAAACCTTTTATAAAGAAAAAATATGATAAAAAAAGTAAAAAAATATGCAACGACAAACACACTCGTTGTTTTTGGCATTGTTTTAGGTACTGCGTTTGGAATACTCTTTCCTGAACTAGCCCTCAAACAAAAAGTGATAGGAGTGGCATTTGTCTACTTCTTAAAAATGTTAGTTGTTCCACTTGTTTTTGCGAGTATCTATGTCGCTATTCTTGGGCTTGGCTCCATCGAACATCTCAAACGCATGGGGCTTAAGACCATTGGGCTCTATCTGCTTACAACTGCTCTTGCCGTTTTAGCTGCCATTGTCGCTATGAATATCTTTCACATCGGTGAGCATATCAGTGCGCAGGGCTTGGAGTATGCAAAAGCAAGCACTATCGCCCCTTTTTCACTCGAGAAGATGCTGCTAAGTTTTATTCCTACAAATATTTTCCATGCACTTGCTGAGGGCAAAATGATGCAGATTATTATCTTTGCCATAATGTTTGGAGTCGCTTCGCTCTATCTTAAACCTGAGCAACAAGCACCACTAAAAAACCTCTTTAACTCCGTTAGTGAAGCGATGCTTGTGATGGCGGAGTGGATTATTCGCCTCACTCCACTTGGTGTTTTTTCGCTCATCTCCTATGTCATTGCCGAACAGGGCATCGAGGTGGTACTAGGGCTTTATAAGTATATTTTAGTCGTTGTAGGTGTCATTGTTTTTCACGGAATTATTACTCTCCCCGCAGTGCTGCGTTTGTTTACAAAAGTAAACCCATACAGATATCTCTCAGATGTTCGCGAAGCACCCATTATGGCATTTTCTACAGCATCATCAGCAGCAACCCTGCCTGTCTCTATGCGCGTTGTTGAAGAGATAGGCGGCGTCGACAAAAAAACGGCCTCGTTTGTGCTGCCTCTTGGAGCTACAGTCTCCATGGATGGAACAGCGGCTTACTTGAGTGTTGCCGTACTCTACATAGCCAACCTTTCAGGAGTAGCACTCAGCTTTGGTGACCAACTCCTCCTTGGCATCACTGTTGTGGCGCTCAGCGTTGGTGTTGCTGCACTTCCGAGTGCTTCACTTGTTATGATGGTAGTCATTCTCAATCAGCTTGGACTTCCAGTAGAGTATATGGCACTCATCGTTGCAGTGGACAGAATATTGGACATGTGCCGCACCTCACTCAATGTCACATCAGACCTTATAGTCACAAAAGCCGTAGATGAATTTGAAAAACGCTGAGACTAAAAAGTACAGCTATCTTCTGCTACTGGCGATGGTGTTTTGGGGCGGAGGCTGGACAGCACTCAAAATTTTAACCTACAATCTTCCCATGGATGTCATTGTTTTTTGGAGATTCTTCTTTATGAGTCTCTCCTTTATTCCGGTACTGTACTACTTCAAACTTCCCCTCAAACTCGATTGGCACAGCTTGAAGTATGTTCTTGGCTCATCTATTTTAAACATCGGTTTTATGGTCTCAGCCTTTTATGGCATTAAGTATGGATATGCAGGAGCCGGAAGTGTCATCATCACTACTTTTAGCCCTATTATGACCTTTTTACTAGTGGCAATTCTCTTTAAAAAACAGCTCTCCACAAACCAATATGTCGGTCTTATACTTGGCATTATCGGTGGGTACATTTTACTCCAGCTCAATGATTTTGCACTCTTTTTAAACTCTTCAAATCTCTACTTTTTACTCTGTGCGACCATTTGGGCAGGAGTTACCATCCTCTCGCAACACTCACAAAAGCATATCCACCCTGTGCATTACAGCTTTTTCATCTCTCTCATCGCAACTGTTGTAACATTTTTCTATGCCAAAAATGATACACAACTGCTAGATGTTTTTTCACAAGGAACTGCGTTTTGGATAGCGATGATATATCTGGCTGTTTTTGGACAAACCATTGCCACGACCATTTTTTTTGTGGCAAGCGGGAAGCTTGGCAGCCAAAAGACAAGCTCTTTTATGTTTCTTGTCCCTCTTTTTGCCCTGCTGAGTGCATGGCTTATTTTAAACGAGCCGATGCAACTCCATATTCTCATTGGTGGTGCCATCAGTATGGTAGCTGTATATTTTATCAACAAAGCTACACATACAAGAACACATTGACGATTAAACTCAGTAATTTAATATAGTTCTAACATCAAACCGAGTAATATTTTAAATAACTTTAGTCTATAGCAGGAGTCAAGATGAAAAAAGTACTAGTACTAGGTGGTGGATTTGCCGGTGTCGATGCCGCTACACATCTTAAAAAGATGAACTACGATGTCACGCTTATCAGTGATAGAGATTTTTTTTACATCTACCCTACTTCTATCTGGGTTCCAACACATGAGAGTGAATTTAAAGACGTCTGTGTAGACCTGAAAGATCTGCAAAAGGCACACGGATTTGAGCTTATCATCGACAGCGTAAGCGAAATTTCAAAAGCAAAAAACAGTGTGACACTTACAAGCGGAAAAACTATAGATAACTATGACTATCTCATCATCGCAATGGGTGCTTCAAAGATGAAACCAAAAGGTGTTGAACATACTCTCTCTATCTGCGGGGCACCGCAACAAGCACTTGAAATACGAGATGCCCTTGACAAACTTGTGGCAAAGGGAAGCGGAAAAATCGCCATGGGATTTGGAGGCAATCCAAAAGACACCTCTGCAGTGCGCGGAGGTCCAGGGTTCGAGCTGCTTTTTAATGTACATAATATGCTCAAGAAAAAAGGCATTCGTGAGAACTTCGAGCTTACTTTTTTTGCTCCTATGGCAGAACCGGGTAAAAGAATGGGCCCACAAGCGCTCAAAATGATGGATGTTATGTTTAACAAACTCGACATAAAACAGCATTTCGGGAAAAAGATCACACACTTTGAAGCCGATGGCATTGTCTTTGAAGATAAGAGTAAACTTGAAGCAGATTTTACAATGTTCATCCCTGCCGGTGATGGGCATGAAGTCATCAAAAACTCTGACCTGCCTACCAATGATGCAGGTTTTGTTAAAACAGATGACTACTCATGCGTTTTAAATGAAGATGGCTCCATGAGTAACATTTATGCCATTGGTGATGTTGCATCGCTTGAAGGGTATGACTGGAGAGCGAAACAGGGTCATGTTGCCGAAGTAATGGCAAAAAATACTGCCCATAACATCGAACAAAGAGACAAGGGAGGCAGCGACTTTAAAGGCTATAATGAACACCTCAACATTCTCTGCGTCATGGACAGTGGAGATGGTGCTGCGTTTGTTTACAGAGATGAAAAACGTGCATTTATGATTCCTATGCCTGTCATTGGGCACTGGCTGAAAAAAGGGTGGGGAGTCTACTGCCGTAACTCAAAACTTGGAAAAATTCCAAGAATTCCCGGAATGTAAAAGAAGGCCGCCGTTAAGCTTTCGCCTCTTTGAGCTCCTTAGCCTTGCGCTTGAGTTTCATCTTGCGTTTGGCAAGCTCACGCATATCTTCTGTCGTATCACTCTCGTCCATAATCTCAACACCCAAAATCGTCTCAACACAATCTTCTAGGGTAATGATCCCGTCTGTCTGGTCATAGTTGTCAGTTACCAAAAACATATGCTCTTTTTTAGATATAAAAAGATCAAGTGCCTTACTGACCGGAATATTTTCATTGATGGAGAACATATCTTTTTTAATCGTTGCAAGAGCCACTCTGTCGTCTTCAAGTGCCTGTTTGAAGATCTTCTTTGTCAATACGATTCCCGTCACATTTTCTAGTGATTCTCTGTAGATAGGAATACGGGAAAACTTAAATATAGCAGGCTGCGTTTTAATGACCTCTTGTATGCTCATACTCTCATCAAGAGCAAAAACAACACTTCTTGGCGTAAGGACTTCATTCACTTTGATGTTATCGAGGTTGAGAATATTTTCGATGACATCAGACTCCTGTTCATCAATGATACCCTCATCCTCACTCATATACATACTCTCTAAAAGCTCCTCTTTTGTAAGAGAGTGGGATTCTGTTCTGCCGTTTGAGATTCTGTTCGTAACAGCAAGTGTCGTCAATATGATCGGATAGGTCAGCCAGATAAATCCCTTAATGAAGTATGCCGCCATAGGAGCAAGTTGCTTCCAATAGATTGCTCCTATGGTTTTAGGAATGATTTCAGAGATAAATAAAATCGCAAAAGTTAAAACAACTGAGACATACACAACAGCATCATTTCCAAATATTTTCGAAGCCTGGGCTCCAACTGCCGCCGCACCAAGAGTATTGGCAACAGTATTGAGTATTAACACCGAGGCGATTGATTTGTTAATGTTCTCTTTTTGATGTCTCAAAATCGCTCCAACTTTAGGGCGCTCTTTCTCAAGTACTGCAACATAAGACATGTTAATAGAGAGCAAAACAGACTCCAACACAGAACATAAAAATGATATTCCCACCGAGAGGACAAAAAAGAGTATTAATAATTCCATTTTCTATATTCCTTACAATAATATAATTTTTGCCAAGCCCAAAAAGCTGAAAAAACCTACAACGTCCGTAATAGTTGTAAGAATAACTGTACTTCCAATAGCCGGATCTATTTGCAGCCACTTCAGAGCAAGGGGGATCATCGCACCAAAAAAACCGGCCATAAGCAGATTTATAATCATACTCAGACCTATAACAACACCAAGAAGAGGTATATGAAACCATATCCATGCAATCAGTCCCATAACAACTGCAAAAAGAAGGCCATTCATTAACGAGATAGCTACCTCTTTCTTAATACTTCTAAAAGCATCACCCTTGCTTATTTCACCAAGAGCCAATTGACGTACCACAACCGTCAGAGTCTGTGTCCCTGCATTTCCACCCATTGAAGCGACGATAGGCATCAACACTGCAAGTGCCACCATTGAGTTTATTGTATCTTCAAAAAGCCCGATGACCAAAGATGCAGCGATAGCTGTCACGAGATTGATTCCCAGCCAGTAAGCACGTTTTCGCCCTGCTTTTAAGACATCTTCATCCTCTTCAGCATCATCATCAACACCGGCAAGATTATACATCTGTTCGGTTGCATGTTCATTGATAATATCATATATATCATCCGAGGTAATACGTCCAAGCAAAATGCCATCATGATTTACAATCGGCATAACAGAAAAGTCATACTCTTTAAAGTAGTTCACGACATCTTTTATATCTTCTGTATCATAAGCAACTTTTGCTTCAAAAGATTCTTCACTTTGCTCTATATTCTCTTTAATCGTCTTGGAAAAATCAAAAATAAGCAGATCATCCAAACCGATAATATGTAAAAGTTTATTATTATCATCCACCGTAAAAAGGTTTTGAACATTCTCAAGATCGTTCTCTTTTCGTAGTTTTGCAAAGCGCTTTATTACATCCTGAACAATTTCATTTTCATGGGCGGTGAAGACCTCGAATTGCATATATGCACCGGCTTCATCCTCATCATATTTCTTTAGTTCAGAAATTTCCTGTTTATCTTCAGGATCAAGTGCATGAAATACCTCTGAAGCCTTATCTTCATCGACATCTTCGAGTTCTTGCATAAATTCGAGCTGGTCATCTGACTCAAGTTCACTTACCGCATGGGAGAGTTCATCAACACTGAGATTTTCAACGACATCATCAAAGTATCTGTCAGGAAGTGCTAGAGCAACATCACCGACAAGATCTTTTGGAACACGTCTAATTGCTTTGCTAAAGTCATTGTCATTGAGATTTTTGAGGAGTTTTGCGAGTTCTGCAGGATGCATCTCGCTTTCATTATGGTTTTGGATATAATTTATAAAGTTTTTCATTGGGCTAATTATACCCTATAGAAGAAGAAAATCATATTAGATATTATGCACCCTTGTTTTCTTTAAGCCAATACAAATCCTAATGGTTAAAACTTATATATGAAAGCTGTTTTTTGTGAAAAGTCTTCTCTTTTAACATCTTTAGCAGGAATAGAGTCATTATTGTAACTAATCGTAAAATTTATATAAAGTTGTTTATAGATAAGTATTGTCAACTCTACTGCGTTTGAAATTATGTAGTCATTGATATTTCCTAATTTCGGTTGATAATACCCTACATATGAAAATTTTGAATCCTTTGTAAACTCTTTTTTATATGCAACATACAGATTGCTACGCATATTATTCTCATTTTCATCAACTGCAGTTGTGTAGCTGATATACTCATAAAACCCACCTAAACCAAAATAGAGATTTCCATAGCGCTCTTTGTTGAGATGTATACGCAAGCCTCCACCCGTTAAGAAACGTTCATCTACTTTTGTAAATTCATTGCTCTGAGACTGAATGAATGCTTCCCAGTCCAAATTATCATCTATAATATGAATATATCGAAGATGTGTAAAAGTCTTATTTGCATTTTTCACCCCACTCGCTTCACCGTAGGTAAAATTAAACTCTCCCCACATCAGATACGATTGATTATTATCATATGAGAGTTTTACACCTGCTGCATAGTTTTGAGAATCTGTATTGCCCCGTTTTGTATCAAAAGATCCATTGACCACACCTGAAAAACCCGGTTTCTCCCCTATCTCGACAGGAGAAATTGAGACAAGCGCATAGAGATGCAACACACTCAACATGAAAATTAAAAGATACTTCATCATAATTCTAATGTAACACTACGAGATACCCTTTGCTCTCTTCTTCTATGGTATATCTGTAAGATCCATCAAGTTCAATAACCACTCTATAGTAGCCTCTATGTGTGCCTACAGTAATCTTTTGAAATATATTTGCATCCTTTGCTTTTTTTACATAGCTTCTTAGGTCTGTCTCTCTTTTGAAATCACATACAATACGGTGGGGTTTGACAAGTAAAAATGAACGGAGCAGTTTGTCTGTGGTCTCTATTTTCATTGTTTTATCATTTGTATAAAACGTAATAAATCCTAGAGAGGTGAACTTCTTAAACTTTCTCCTTTTACGAGTTTGTTGCGACTGTGTTTGAGTTTTTTCTGTAAGATTGTAATTTTGCGAAATAAAAATCGGTAAATGCCAATCTATACTGTTTTGTAAATCTACACTCTTTTTAGCAATAGTTCCATCTAAATTTTTATATGTTACTGTTATGCTTTGTATCTCTCGTGCAGTTGAGGGAAGAGAGAGTGTTGCACGTTTGAGCATAGGTGCCTTTTTTAGCTCTTGACTTGTAAGGGGAATATCTAATTCTGAGTTTATTGGAAAAAAAGGATTTTCTCGTGCAAAAAGAGAGAAAGAAAAGAGTAACAACCAAATTTTAATCATATTTAAAAGCCTATTTTTTATTGTGCAGAAATCTCTTTGAGCTCGAAATACTCCCGCTGCAACTCAGCATTTTCACTCTTTAGATGCTTGATCTCTCCATGAAGATAACTCTCATAATCTTCAAGACCTAACAAAACTTCAACAGAGTTTGTCCCGTATAGCAACACACCAAGGTAGATGCCAAACGCAACAATGAGGAAAAAGAGGAAAAAAAACTTTCCCCACGACAAGCCTAGATACTTCTGAGTTATTCCCTCGGATGTATCTATCTCCTCATACAGCTCATCTTTTTGCATTGTAGCCCTTAGTTAAAAAGTGTAGAGCCTAAGTATTCACTGTATACGATTTCGTTTTCTATCTCTAAAAGACGGTTATATTTTGCGATTCTTTCACTACGTGCAGTAGAACCTGTTTTGATCTGTCCACAGTTGAGTGCTACGGCAAAGTCTGCAATAAATGCATCTTCACTCTCACCGGAACGGTGACTCATAACACAAGTGTAACCGTTTCGTTGTGCAAGACGTACTGTAAGCATAGTCTCACTTACTGAACCGATTTGGTTTGGTTTAATGAGAATAGAGTTCGCAATTCCTTTATTGATACCTTCATTTAAGATATTTACATTTGTAACAAAAAGGTCATCTCCAACAAGTTGGATTTTACATGCTAATTTCTCAGTAAGTACTTTCCATCCGTCCCAGTCATCTTCACTCAGTCCATCTTCGATAGAGACAATAGGATACTTCTCAACAAGCTCTGCGTAGTATGCAACAAGCTCTTCACTCGTTACAGTACGGTTTTCACTCTCAAGTCTGTACCCGCCATCAACCACAAGTTCACTAGAAGCCACATCAAGTGCAATGGCAACATCTTTACCAGGAACATATCCAGCAGCCTCAATAGCTTCCATAATAACTTGGATAGGTTCTTCATTTGAACTTAGATTTGGAGCGAATCCACCTTCGTCTCCAAGTGCTGTAGAGTGTCCTTTTGCTTTTAAAATCGCTTTTAAATGATGGTACACTTCAGCCGAAGCTCTCAAAGACTCTTTAAAATCTTCAAAACCAACAGGCATAATCATATACTCTTGGAAGTCAACACTGTTATCTGCATGGCTTCCACCATTGATGATGTTAAGCATAGGTGTTGGCATAACCATTGCGTTTGCCCCACCTAAATAACGATAGAGTGGAATCTCTAAACTCTTCGCTGCAACACGTGCGACAGCCATAGATACACCAAGCACTGCGTTTGCACCAAGGTTACCGTAGTTATCAGTCCCATCAAGCTCTTTCATAGTAGCATCAATCACTGCTTGATTGAAAGGACTCATCCCAATAAGCACATCAGAGATTTTACTATTTACATTCTCCACTGCTAATTGAACACCTTTACCCATATAACGATCGTCACCGTCACGAAGTTCCAATGCCTCACGTTTACCAGTACTCGCTCCTGAAGGAACTATTGCACTTGCTGTCGTTCCGTCGCTAAGTCTAACTGTTGCTTTTACCGTCGGGTTACCACGAGAATCCATTACTTCTATTGCACTTACATCATCTATAAACATATATCATTTCCTCTTTGATTATTTTATTTGGATATCAAAGACTAGACATCAGCCTCTGATATTTCTGAAGTATCCATGGTCATAAGAGAGCTCATTCCCATCGCTACTTTTATTTTTTCCTCGATCTCAGCTGCGAGTTCCGGCTCATCTTTGAACTTCGCCTTCACATTTTCACGGCCTTGCCCGAGTTTAGTCTCACCATAAGAGAACCAAGCGCCACTTTTGTCAACAATATCCAACTTGACACCGTAGTCAACAAGTTCACCCTCTTTGGAGATTCCTTCTCCGAACATTATATCAAATTCTGCCTGACGAAATGGAGGGGCCACTTTATTTTTTATAACTTTTGCTTTTACTCTGTTACCGATTTGGCTCTCCCCCTGCTTCAAAGAGGCAATACGACGTACATCAATACGCACTGATGCATAAAATTTTAAAGCGTTACCACCTGTTGTAGTCTCAGGAGAACCATAGCCCATCATTCCAATTTTCATACGAATTTGGTTGATGAAGATGACAGTACAGTTCATTTTACTTAAAACACCTGTTAGTTTACGAAGCGCTTTAGACATCAAACGAGCTTGAACACCAACCTGCTGGTCATTCATCTCACCTTCAAGCTCTACTTTAGGTGTAAGTGCTGCAACTGAATCAACAACGATAAGATCTACAGCACCACTGCGTGCAATCGTCTCAACAATGTCGAGAGCTTGTTCACCATAGTCAGGTTGAGAAACTAAAAGGTTGTCAATATCAACCCCTAAGTTTTTTGCATAGACAACATCAAGTGCATGCTCAGCATCGATAAATGCACATACACCACCCTGCTTTTGACACTCTGCCGTAATCTGTAATGCCAAAGTTGTCTTTCCTGAACTCTCAGGACCATATATTTCTACTACACGCCCTTGAGGAACACCCCCAATACCAAGTGCCAAATCAAGTCCGAGTGAACCGGTACTGATCGATTGGATTGGTTCGATGTCTTTATCACCAAGGCGCATCAATGCACCTTTACCAAAGGCCTTGTCTATCTGCTTCATTGCCAGATCTAATGATTTTTGTTTATTTGCATCCATTGTGGACTCTCTTATTCTGAAATTTGGACTAATTGTAGAGTAAAAAATTCAATCAGTTAAAAAATATGTCAATTTGCCATATTTACAATCAGACTTTTTTACACTTATGAAAAAATCAAAGAAATTTTAGCTAAATAAGATTAAAATCAACAAACTTCCTTTTATCTATATTTGGATAAAATTAAAAAATGAAAAAAACACTTATAGCCCACTCACCAGACGCTGACGATATATTTATGTACTATGCCATCAAATTTGGCTGGATAAACATGGACGCTGTTACTTTTGACAATATTGCAAAGGACATCCAAACACTTAATGAAGATGCACTTAATGGTGTTTATGACATCGTTGCCATTAGCTTTGCACTCTATCCACACATAAAAGAGGAGTATGCACCTCTACGTACGGCTGTTAGTTTTGGCGAAGGGTATGGACCCAAGCTCATTAAACGCAAAGGAAGCAAACTCAAACGTAACTTCAAAGTAGCGCTCAGCGGAAAACACACCACAAACGCAATGCTTTTTCGCATCGCCTATCCTGATGCACGTATTACATATATGAACTTTTTAGAGATAGAACAAGCAGTAATAGAGGGCAAAGTAGATGCGGGAGTGCTTATTCATGAAAGTATTTTAACCTATGCAGATGCGCTTGAAGTTGAGCGTGAAATGTGGGATATTTGGCAAGAACTCGCAGGAGATGAACTGCCTCTACCACTTGGCGGCATGGCCATAAGACGTTCACTTCCACTCAACAAAGCAATAGAATACGAGAGGACGCTTACAAAAGCTGTGCAAGTCGCACGAGATCATAAAGAGCGACTCTCAAAAATGCTTTTAGAACGTAATCTTGTCAGAATTGACGCGCCTACACTCGATAAATATCTTGAACTCTACGCAAATGATGACTCCATCACACTCAGCCCTCTTCAGTACAAGGCAATAGACAAACTCTTCGAACTTGGATACAAACACGGCTTCTACGATACACCTGTAAAAATTGAAGATTACCTCATTCCTACAGAATATGAAGCATTAAGGAGAGGCTAGATGGAAGCAAAGCTCATCGCCCTTGGTGTCCAGACCTTTCAAATAGCGCTCTATCTCGCCCTGCCGGGGCTACTTACAGGGATGCTTCTTGGTCTTGCGGTGAGTATCTTTCAAGCAACAACACAGATCAATGAAATGACACTCTCTTTCATTCCCAAGATCATCGGCGTGGTTATAGTCATAGTCCTTACAATGCCCTGGATGCTCAATGAGATGACAGACTTTTCACTCAATGTCTTTAATATGATCCCCACTTTCATAAAGTAATGCAATATAAGACAATTGACTTCTCCAAATACTCCTCCTTTAAAATAGGAGGCACTTTTGATGTCACTCTTTTAGATGAAGCACTCAGTAATCCCAACGACTACTATCTCATCGGTGCATGTAACAATGTGCTCATAGGAGAGAATCCGCCGCCGCTCATGATGCTCTCAAAGAAATATGACTATATTCGCATAGAAAATGACACCCTTAAAATCGGTGCGGCAACTCCCTCAGGAAAAGTAGCCTCTTTTTGTAAGAGACATAACATCGCAAACTTTGAATTTCTCTCCCATCTTCCAGGAAAGCTCGGTGGGCTTGTCTATATGAACGCAGGGCTCAAAGAGTTTGAAATTTTCAACCATCTGCTCGATGTCACCCTCCTCTCAGGTAAAAGAACAAAGGAGCAAATAGAGTTTGGCTACCGTTTTACTAACATTGAAGAGCCTATTTTAGAAGCTGCGTTTAGCCTTGAGTATGGCTTTGATGCACAAAAGGTAGAGAGTTTTAAAAAAATGCGTGCAAACCAGCCATCCACACCAAGTGCGGGGAGTTGTTTTAAAAATCCTCCTAATGATTACGCAGGAAGACTTATAGAAGCTGTTGGACTCAAGGGGATAAAAAAGGGGGATATGTGTTTTAGCAACCAACATGCAAATTTTTTAGTAAATACCGGTAAGGGAAAGTTTGAAGATGCGCTCTACTTGATAGAAGAAGCGAAAAGAAGGGTAAAAGAGAAGTTTGGAATAACTCTCGAGGAGGAGATTATCATCCTCGAAAAGGGCTTGACTAAAATCTAGCCATTATCCCCATATACAGACCACCAAAGTCCATATTTACTTTTGTTTTTTTATCTTTACTTGTAAAATCATACTTCTGTGCTCTATACCCCACTTCAATAGCAGGCTGCACCACAGGAACAAAGCTGAGTGTATAGTCTACTTTTGCACGAACATCATAGATTGTATCACCATCATAAGTGATATATTTTGCATCTGCTTCAAAACCTATGTCAGTTGCTGGAATTTCGACACGACCACGTAAGTATGCAAGTGGTACTACTGCTGTATCTTTTTCATTATAATCTTGAGTAACGCCAGCAATATTTACAATTCCTCCTGTTGAAATTGGAGAAATCTCTTTTGCTGTATAATCTGATTCTACTACTTTAACATCTACTCCAATATCAACTGTTGTCCAAAAGGTATTATCTAAAATATTATAATATGGAATAATATCGTACTGTGTCAAATCCCATGAAGATGGAGTGCCAACTCCTGCATCTATTCCATTATACTTACCACTTGCTTCCCCATCATCATGAACTGTAGCGTATTCAAGTCTTAAGTTTGGTAAAATCGGGATAGGATGCTTGATAAACATCCAAACATAAGCAGATGACTGTGATTTTTCAAGAGAGGTATTTGTTAATGTTCCATCATTATCCGTATACGTAATAAGTCCGCTCGGTTTATAGCTCCAAGCACCTGCACCTGCTTCGACACGTGTAAAATCGGCATTTGCTGCAGTTGAAAGCAAAGTAGCACCAAGTGCAAATGTAGATAGTATCTTTTTCATTGTTACTCCATTTCTATCATTATTGTATAAAGGATTATAGCGAAATATTATGGATATTCCTAAAAGTCAGGCTGTTATGAAAAATATAAGGGGTGTTTTTTGTATGAAAAAGAGAGAGAATAAGAATCTCTAAGCCACTTAAAGTGGCTTAAGAAATTATTTTTTTGCAGCTTCGATAGCAGCGTCGTATTGTGGTTCTTCAGTGATCTCAGGAACGATCTCTTTGTAAGTTA
>Ga0256829_1000770_pt1 | contig 29257 bp, 25 predicted proteins | sample 131447metaG_FD_185979 | JGI IMG/M metagenome (GOLD analysis project Ga0256829, IMG submission 185979) | Hydrothermal vent microbial communities from Lau Basin, Pacific Ocean - 131-447 | ecosystem: Environmental > Aquatic > Marine > Hydrothermal vents | place: Pacific Ocean: Lau Basin | collected... | reverse complement strand
CAGGAAGGTATGATCTACCTTAAGGACAGTAGCGGGACCAATATCGATGTGCAGATCTTTGATCTGGAGTCTTATCCAGACTACACTCCTGCCGTAACAGACGCAACCTCAGCAGAAAACCTGCATCCAATAATCGTGGTTATGGATTACGCCTTTGGCGAGCAAGCCTACGAAACCATGGACGAGCTTCTAAAACCTTATCAATGTGAACAAGGCAAGAAGCACTTCTTAAATGTAGAGTCGGTATCCATCATGGGTAAAGCGGGGATATTAGAAGGCGATAAGGGCGATATTATGATTCCTTCTGCGCACATTTTTGAAGGCACAGCAGACAATTATCCCTTTAAAAACCGTTTAAAGAAGGCCATGTTTGCGGACGACGATGTGAACGTATGTACAGGGGCTATGATCACAGTTTTGGGAACATCCTTGCAGAATAAAGATATTTTGCAGTTCTTTTACGAATCAACTTGGAATGTGATCGGCTTGGAAATGGAAGGCGCGCATTATCAAAAAGCCATTCAATCTGCTTCTAAAATTAGAGGCAGTATAGGCAAGAAAGTAAAGGTGAATTATGCGTATTACGCATCAGATAACCCACTAAAGACAGGAAGCACCTTGGCTTCTGGCGGTTTAGGAACAACGGGAGTAAAACCCACTTATCTGATCACAGAAAAAATATTGGAACAAATATTAAGCTAACTAACAATGAGTGAGTCGAACAATAAAGCCGCAGAAGAATTAGATTTATTCTTCTTCTTCAGCGAGATCAAAAAGGTCTTTAAAGGATGGGTGAGAGCCTTTTTTAAAGGTTTTGATTTTGCGCTAAGACGCTGGATCATTATTCTTATTTTGATTCTAGTCGGGCTTGGACTGGGTTATTATCTGCAGCAGAACAGTTTTACAGGAAATAAAGCTAAAATTTTGTTGAAGGTAAACTTTGAAATGGGGAACTACCTATACAACACCGTGAATGTCATAGATAAGAAGCTCAAAGCCGGAGACACAGAATTCTATGAAATCTTAGGTTTGAATCCTAACAACCCCACCATTAGAGGCGTAGAGCTTACTCCCGTGATCAATGTTCACGATATAACAGATGATTTTGAGGATACCAATAGAAATCTTGATGCGCTCTTGCGTTATGTGGAATTCAACATGGAAGAAGAAGAGCTTTACCAGACTTTCACAACCAATTACAACTACCACTATTTAGCTGTTTCGTTGACCAGCCAAGGCAAAAACGAAGATTTACAGCGCCTAATGGATTATATCAATTCCAATCCTATTCTACGGGAGTACAGGGACACTTCAGTAAAGACGATAAACGAGAAGTTAGAAGCAAATAAACACACCATTGAGCAGATTGAAATGTTCATGACCGAATACCTAAAGCGCGAAGCCACACAAAAGGAGCCGAGCGCCCAGTTCTATGTGGAGCGTGAGACCCGTCCTGACCTCCTTCTACAGACCAAAAACGATCTACTGACAGAGAACCAAGAACTACAGGATGCTTTGGTTTTCTATAAGGATCCAATTTTGGCATTGGGTGGTGTTGAGGTTTACCCTAAGGAGCAAGGAATCTTAGACAAGAAAATGGTCATTTTGCCAGTTCTATTGGTCTTCGGATTCTTGTTTTTAGCTTATATGCGCTATCTGTACTTTTATTTAAGACGCATTGCCGATGCCCCAGAACAGTAAAGCTATACTGGTTACTGGTGGCGCGGGATTCATTGGGTCGAATTACATTAAAATGCTGCTCGAGACTACAGATCTAACTGTGGTCAACTTAGACAAGCTCACCTATGCAGGAGATCTGAGAAACCTCGAATTTGCCGAATCTAATCCTAATTATCACTTTGTAGAAGGCGATATCTGTGATGCGGCCTTGGTAGATTCTTTATTTACAAAATACAGCTTTGAGTGGGTAGTTCATTTTGCTGCGGAGTCTCATGTAGACAACTCCATTTCTAATCCGGATGCCTTTGTGCAGACCAATGTGGTAGGCACACATCGCTTGTTGCAGGTTGCTTACAAGCATTGGATGGATGCACCCAATAAGTTCAAGTCGGGCTATGCGAACGCTCGTTTTTTACATGTTTCTACCGATGAGGTTTACGGGACCTTAGGGGCAGAAGGCCTGTTTACCGAGCAAACACCATACGCCCCCAACAGTCCGTATAGCGCTTCTAAAGCAGCCTCTGATATGTTGGTGCGCAGCTATTTTCACACCTATGGGTTCCCAGCGGTAACCACCAATTGTTCTAACAATTACGGACCTCATCAGCACAGTGAAAAACTTATACCCACAATAATTCGTTCTGCTATTTCGGGGAAAAACATCCCGATCTATGGAGACGGTCAAAACATTCGCGATTGGCTCTATGTGGCGGACCATTGCAGTGGCGTACACCGCGCCTTAGAAAATGGCAGACTCGGTGAAACTTACAACATTGGCGGCAAGAACGAACGCAACAATTTGTATATCGCCAATTACATCTGTGAACTGCTGGATCAAAAAGTTCCGCGGGAAGACGGGCAGTCGTACAAATCGCAGATCAGCTTTGTGACCGACAGACCAGGTCACGATTTTAGATATGCCATAGACGCCTCTAAAATCACCACAGAGCTAGGTTGGCAAGCGCAGGAGCATTTTGAATCGGGGATGGATAAAACCTTGAACTGGTATTTAAACAACAGAAACCGACTAGAAGCATGAAAGGGATAATTTTAGCCGGAGGATCCGGTACGCGCTTACATCCACTAACCATAGCGGTGAGTAAACAACTTATGCCGGTTTATGACAAGCCTATGATCTACTATCCGCTGAGCACTTTGATGTATGCCGGAATTAGAGAGATACTCATTATTTCAACCCCACGAGATCTACCCTTGTTTAAAACCCTTTTGGGAGACGGCAAACAACTCGGCTGTTCTTTCAGTTATGCGACACAGGCGGAACCCAAAGGTTTGGCAGAAGCGTTTATAATTGGCGAAGAGTTTATAGGCGATGACAAAGTAGCCCTTATTTTGGGTGACAACATATTCTACGGCAGCGGCCTTAAAGAACTCTTACAAGCCAATAATGATCCGCAGGGAGGAATTATATACGCCTATCATGTGAACGATCCGCAGCGATACGGGGTGGTCGATTTTGATGCGGCAGGCAAAGCCGTAAGCATAGAAGAAAAGCCGGCAAAACCTAAATCGAACTACGCGGTTCCCGGAATCTATTTCTACGATAATCGTGTGGTAGAAATTGCAAAGAACATTCAGCCTAGTGCGCGCGGAGAATTGGAGATCACCGATGTGAACAACGTGTATCTACAAGATGGGCAATTACAAGTTGCGGTATTGGACAAAGGAACCGCTTGGTTAGATACTGGAACCTTTGAATCGCTTATGCAAGCGAGTCAGTTTGTAGAGGTCATTGAACAGCGACAAGGCCTTAAGATCGGGGCCATAGAAGAGGTGGCTTACGAGATGAAATACATCGATAAGGCACAATTGCAAAAATTGGCTGAACCCTTGGTAAAAAGTGGTTACGGAGATTATCTAATGCAGCTGGACTAGAATGAAAGTTGATAAGACTCCAATAAAAGACTGTTTTTTGATCACTCCTGAGGTTTATGAGGATGAGCGCGGTTATTTCTGCGAAACCTTTCACCAAGAGAAATTTCAGGCCCAAACAGGGATTCAAACTTCCTTTGTGCAAGACAATCAATCACAATCTACTAAGGGTGTGCTGCGCGGATTGCATTTTCAAAAGGCTCCCCATCAGCAAGCCAAATTGGTACGCGTTGTCAAAGGCCGTGTATTAGATGTTGTGGTAGATCTGCGCAAAGACTCGCCGAGTTTTGGACAGCATTACAGTGCAATTCTGGATCAAGAAAACAAGCAACAGCTTTATATCCCACGAGGCTGTGCTCACGGGTTCATTACCTTATCAGATAGCTCGATATTTGCCTATAAGTGCGATGCCTTTTACAATCGTGAAGCAGATTCAGGAATTCGATATGATGACGCAACCTTAGGGATAGATTGGCGTCTACCCAAAGACGATATGATCATTTCTGAGAAAGATCAGAATTTGCCCTATTTCGATCCGACTAACTTCTAATTCCAAAATGGCAGCAAAGCGCATACTTGTTACTGGAGCTTCTGGTCAACTTGGCCAATGTTTACAGGCCACTGTAACAAAAGCTATGGCTGCTAAAGTGCTGTGGACAGATCGTGACCAGCTCGACCTTATAAAATCCGAAGAGATAGCGAAGCTCTTTGAGCAGCATCAATTCGATTATTGCATCAATACAGCAGCTTACACCGCGGTAGACAAAGCCGAATCCGAGCGAGATGCTGCTTTTGCAGTGAACGCCTTTGCTGTGGCGAAACTGGCAGAAACTTGTGCTGCACATAACACTACGCTAATACATCCTTCTACAGACTATGTTTTTGGGGGTACTGCCACTGTTCCCTACCGAGAAGATCAGGCCGTAGCACCCATCAATGTCTATGGCGCTTCTAAAGAAGCCGGTGAATCTGCTATTCGTTCAAAATTGCCGCAACACTTTATTGTAAGAACCTCATGGCTTTACAGCCCTTATGGACATAACTTTTACAGAGCAATAAGACAGAAACTAGAAGACGGACAGGCGCTAACCATAACCACAGATCAGACTGGGACTCCAACCAATGGTTTAGATTTGGCAGCGTTTATCTGGACATTAATTAGCGAAAAACACAAGCAATACGGAACTTATCATTACAGCAATACCGGTCAGGCTACTTGGTATGAATTTGCCTTGGCTATCGCCTCCGGTTTATCAAAAAAGCATGAGAATCAAGTTGGGGCAACGGCGCATTATGCTACATTTGCAGCGCGCCCGGCCTACAGTGTTTTAAGCAAGGAGAAGATCAAAGTGGTCTTTGGCGTGAATCCCCCGGAGTGGAAAGCCAGTCTGCATCAACTAATGAACCATGACTAAAAGCCGTCATTTAATTGTTTTTGGAACCCGTCCGGAGGCCATAAAAATGGCTCCCTTGGTACACCATGCCCTTAGCCAGACCAATTGGGAGGTAAAAGTGTGCGTGACAGGACAACATCGCGAGATGTTAGATCAGGTGCTTGACTTCTTTGCAATAAGCCCAGATTTTGACCTGAATCTAATGCGCCCCAATCAGAATTTGTACAGTCTTACTGCGGATATAATCACGAGTTTAAAACCGGTTTTGGAAGAATTTAATCCGGATTACGTTTACGTTCATGGCGACACAACCACCTCTACGGCTGCAGGAATAGCCGCCTTTTACAGCGGAGCAAAAGTATGTCACGTGGAAGCCGGCCTGAGAACTTTTAACAGACAATATCCTTTTCCAGAGGAGTTCAATAGAACGCTAACAGGGAAGATCGCAGATTATCATTTTGCGCCTACACCAACCTCCGCAGCAAACTTAAAAAGAGAAAACACAGCCGAATCTGCCATTTGTATTACCGGAAATACGGTGATAGACGCTTTGTTCAAAGGTTTGGAAATTGTGGAACAACCCAATTATTCCAACCCAGAAATAGAACAGCTTAAAGGGCTGTTGGATCCGCAAAAGCGCTTGATCTTGATCACAGGCCACCGTCGAGAAAACCACGGTGATGGTCTGGAGGCCATTTGTAAATCCTTAAGTCAGATCGCTTCGGCCAATGCGGATGTAGAGCTGATCTATCCGGTACATTTGAATCCGAACGTAAAAGGCCCTGTCAATGAGTATCTCCAAGGTATTTCTAATATTCATTTGGTAGATCCGTTAGCGTATCCTGCCTTTATTTGGCTGATGAAGCGTTCGCATATTATCATTACCGACAGCGGAGGAATCCAAGAAGAGGCCCCGAGTTTAGGTAAACCGGTCTTGGTAACTCGCACCACAACCGAACGCCCAGAGGCTGTAGAAGCCGGTACGGTATTGTTGGTTGGCACCGATGTGGAACTCATCGTTGCTGAAACTCAGAAGCTCTTAGACGATCCGCAGCAATACGAGAAGTTGAGCCAATTGCACAACCCTTACGGAGACGGAAAGGCCTGCGAAAGAATTGTTAGTTTTATGAACCAAATACAACATGGCACATAAACCAAAAGTAGTAATGATGGGCTTGGGCTATATTGGCCTGCCTACCGCCGCACTTATTGCCAGTAGAGGCTTGGAAGTGATAGGCGTAGATATACATCAGCACGTGGTAGACACTATTAACCGCGGGCAGATCCATATTGTAGAACCAGACCTGGACGGTTTGGTGCATCATGTAGTGCACAAAGGTCATTTACGTGCGACTACCCAACCGGAAGAAGCCGACGTCTATTTAATTGCCGTTCCGACGCCATTTAAGGACGATCACGTGCCCGATCTCAGTTTTGTGACCGCTGCCACCGAAAAGATAATTCCGACGCTTAAAAACGGCGCTTTAGTGATTTTAGAGTCTACTTCTCCAGTTGGAACCACAGAGAAAATGCGAGCCTTGATCCACGACAGACGTCCGGAGCTGAATGGCGATGTCTATATGGCCTATTGTCCGGAGCGAGTTTTGCCGGGAAATGTGTTGCATGAACTCAAGCACAACGACCGCGCTATTGGTGGAATTGACGAGCAGTCTACACAAAAGGCAATTGCCTTTTACAAACATTTTGTAGTAGGGGATCTACACCCAACTAACGCCAAGACCGCAGAGATGGTTAAGTTGGTAGAGAACGCATCTCGAGATAACCAGATCGCTTTTGCCAATGAACTCTCTATGATCTGCGATAAAGCTGGTATAGATGTTTGGGAGATGATCGCTTTGGCAAATAAACACCCAAGGGTGAATATTTTACGCCCAGGAACGGGAGTAGGAGGGCACTGTATTGCTGTAGACCCCTGGTTTATCGTTTCAGAATTTCCAGAGGAGAGTAAGATAATTCGCAAGTCTCGAGAGGTGAACAATTACAAGACCGAGTGGGTTATTGAGAAAATAAAGAACAAAGCCCTCGCCTTTAAAATTGAGCATAAACGCGAACCAGTCATTGCCTGTATGGGCTTGGCCTTTAAACCGGATATTGACGATCTAAGAGAGTCCCCCGCGCTTTATGTAACAGAGACCCTTTTAGACGAAGGTCACCAGATATTACAAGTAGAGCCAAATTTGCAAAATGGTCATGGGCGTGAACTCACTGAAGCATCTGATGCTGTCAAGCAAGCCGACATTATCGTTTTCTTGGTTGGGCATAAAGGATTCCGATCTTTGCAAATTGCAGATAAAAAGCAGAAATTAGATTTCGTAGGGATGCTATAAAAACAAGAACCGCACGTGTTATTCAATTCATTAGACTTTGCAATTTTCTTTCCAGTATTCTTTGTGCTGTACTGGATAGTCGCTAAAAGATTAACGCTTAGAAATGTCTTGATACTCGGAGCCAGTTATCTCTTCTATGGCTGGTGGGATTGGCGCTTTTTATTCCTGATCATTTTTAGCTCCTTTGTCGATTTCTTTGTCGGCAAAGCCTTGGGTGAAACCGTAAAAAAATCCAAAAGAAAAGCCCTGCTCTTGGTCAGTTTGGTCTCTAACTTAGGACTGCTGATCTACTTCAAGTACGCCAACTTCTTTATCGATTCTTTTGTGCAGAGCTTTCGCTTTTTTGGAGGCGAGATCGAAGCGACAACCCTAGACATAATTTTACCGGTCGGGATTAGTTTCTACACCTTTCAAACTCTGAGCTATACCATTGATATTTATTACGGAAAGATCAAGCCGACGAGGAACATATTGGCTTTCTTCTCTTTTGTGGCCTTCTTTCCACAGTTGGTGGCCGGGCCTATTGAACGTGCAAAACACCTGTTGCCACAGTTTTTCGTGACCCATAAATTCAATTATAGATATGCGCGTACCGGTTTGCTGTTGATGGCTTTTGGCTTGTTTAAAAAAATGGTGATTGCAGATCGTTTGGGCATTTTGGTGAATCAGGTCTACAATGATCCGGAGAGTTATAGCGGAGGCGCATTAGTGGTGGCCACTATAGCTTTTGCATTTCAGATCTACTGCGACTTCTCTGGTTACAGCGATATTGCAATTGGAGCAGCACGCACGCTAGGTTTTGATTTAATGAAGAATTTTGACGCCCCTTATTTTTCCAAATCGATCACCGAATTCTGGAGGCGTTGGCACATTTCGCTCTCCACCTGGTTTAGAGATTATGTCTACATCCCCTTAGGTGGTAGCCGCAAGAAAGAACTGCGCGTGTACACTAACTTGTTCATTGTGTTTTTGGTCAGTGGGCTTTGGCACGGAGCAGCCATTACTTTTATTATCTGGGGAGCTATTCACGGGCTCTTCATTGTTTTGGAAAAGGCCATGAGTAATCACGGCTTAAAGCTAAGTCGCAAGGGCATTGTTGGCACGTTTGTGTTTATTCCACTCACTTTTGTAATAGCCACCTTTGCCTGGATATTCTTTAGGGCCAACAGCACGGCAGACGCACTTTATGTTGCCCGTGGGATTTTCGATTGGTCCAAAGAGACTAACTATTTTGACTTAGGGCTTATAAAGCCTGAATTTTATGCTGGCCTTATAGCGATTGTGTTACTGTTGATTTTCGATGCAGTCCACCGCAGATTCAATGCAGTTAAGCTGTTGGATAAGATTCCTTTTTATATCAGGCCACTACTTTATGTGGTCATCATTTTTACGATCTTGATCTTCGGTATTTACGGAGAAGACGGTGTTTCTGAGTTTATTTATTTTCAGTTCTAATTCAATTGAAACGGAGCCTTCAAATCTTGATTTTCTCTGCTGCTTTATTGGCGGGAATTAAGTATTTAGAACAAGTCTTTGAAAGCCCTCATCACTTGATTAATACAGCTAATGGATTCCGCGAATTGAGTGATGAGAATAATGTGGATATACTGTTTTTAGGCAGTTCGCATATGTTTGCCAGTATCAATCCTTATGTGATAGATAAGAATACAAGATCAATCAGCTTTAATTTAGGCACAGATGGCTTACGGTTACAATTCACAAGCATAATGCTTGAAGAGGCCTTAAAAACAACTAAACCGAAGTTGGTTGTTGTTGAGGTTTTTAGAGGTTCTGTTTCTAAAATTGAGACCGAAGTTTCAAAGGGGTTTCAATTAAGAGGGCTCGACTTTGTGAGTAATTTTAGCCTCAATAAATTCGATCGTGTAAAAGAGAATTTTTTATTCTCTGAATACCCAGGGGTGTATTCAAGATTATTAAGGAATCACTCTTCATGGAGCGAAAAGGATTTTTTGAATTTAAACAGAGAATTCCAAATTAATCTTAATAAGAACCTGTATTATTCTGGTTATTTTGGAGCAAGAATCCGTTTATCTGACGAACTTAGAAACCAATACAGTGGTTTTAGACTTAAGGAACGGAAGATTGACACAACCTTTAATTTTCTCAAACCAATATATCTGAATGAGCTCGAAAGATTGGTTCAATTGTCTCGAGTGCACGGATTTGAGCTTTTGCTAATGACCGCACCAGATCTGCGCGCGTCAGAAGTGAATAATTACCTGTATACGCAGCTCAGTGCATTTGCTGATGAGAATGAATTGAACTATCTAAACCTTTCCTCTAATGAGAAGTTTGATGAATTAGATATCTCTTTTGATGATTTCAAGGATGCGTCGCACTTGAATCTAAATGGCGGTGAAAAGGTGAGCCAATATTTAAGCGAGTACATCAATGAGAATTACAGCTTGTCAGATAGGTCTAATGAGGATGTTTTTATTGCCCGAATTTCGGATTATGAGAAGATGCATTTCGGCAAGGAAGTTTATAATTGCGACATTGGTTTTGCGCTCACTGACTCCTTATTGATTACTAATCTACAGATCCTAAAACCGAGGAAAAACTATATCATAAAAATGAATTTTGAGGATCGAGGAAATTCAAATAATAAATATCGAATAGGGGCTCATATGTTTCCTCAGGCTGGGTATGAGGATGAATTAGACGAGAACAGTAAAGTAAAGGATCGCGACTTCGATGTAGGTACTGGTATTATAACTGATGCTTCCAAGCCATTAGAAGTTATTCTTTATTCTGAAATTAGAAATATTGAAAGGCTTACCTTTTTTCTATATGATATAAATGGATACAAAGGAAAGATTGGAGAAACTCTAGTTATAAAGGGAGATCAATTATTACTTTCAGAGCAATGACAGCGTCTAAATTCATATCAGCCTCCATTTTTCTACTGAGCTTAGTTCTCGGCGCGGCCTATTTAGAGCGCGTTTTTACCACGGAAAACCACTTTAACAACACCATGGCCGATTATGAAAAAGGCCTTGACAGTTTGCCTATAGATGTAATGATCTTTGGTTCGTCGCACGCCTTTACGGCCTACAACCCTCTGGTGATAGACCAAGAAGCCAATACCTTGAGCTATAATTTTGGTTCCGATGCCTTGCGGATTCCTTTTACCGACCTGGTGTTAGAAGAGGCCACAAAACAGTACAAACCCAAATTGATCGTGCTAGAGGTCTATCCTGCGTCGGTAGGAGTTCCTACAGACGAAAAGATCAAAGGGTTTCATTTGCGGGTGTTCGACCATATTTCCCATATCAATCCAGACAAGCTCAAAAGTGCTTTGCGCATTTACCAAGCAGCAGAATTACCTGGGGTGTACTCTACGACGGTAAGAAATCACGACAAATGGCACAAACAAGATTTTAAGAATCTCAATCGTCAAAAGGCTTATGATCAAGTTAGTCCAATTTTTTACAAAGGTTATTTGGGGCATTATCAGGTTTTGGATTCTTTAAACAATGCGGATTTAATAAATTTCAGAGTAAAGAATACCTACTCCAATTCTAAACGTGAGTTCTTTACCGATGAGGCCAAGGCAGACCTCAAAGATCTGATAGGTCGTGCCAAAGCTTCAGGCGCTGAGGTTTTAGTGGTTTCTTCTCCAGATTTGAGAGCCAAATACTCTTGGCCCAAGCGTTTTTTGGCAACTGTACAACAGCTATGCGATCAGGCGGGCGTGGCTTATTTGAATCTTAATGATCATTACCAAGCGCTCGATCTCCAGTTTACAGATTTTAAAGACCCGTCGCACTTAAACGTTGGTGGCGCCTACAAGACCTCTAAGTTCTTTGCAGAATATCTGAATGAAAATTACGTCTTGCCAGACCGAAGTTCAGAGGTAAACTCCGCAATTTTAAAGTCCCAATACAATCAATTTAAACTCAAATTATTAGAGAACGAAACCGTGGTCTTTAAAAAGGCGGTTTCAAAATATTTAGAAGCGGGTACTTTACTCGATTCGATAAGAGTTTCTAGATCTATCTCACAATTAGAATTCAAACTGTATTTTAACCCTACAGAGGCTGCAACCTCAAAGATGGACGACTACAAACTGCTGGTGAAGGTGATCCCAAAGCCAACTGATCTGGAGAAGGTTAACGCTCGTAATGCAGAAAAAGGCTGGAAATACGACAAAATAGATCTCGAACTAGCCAGCGATACCCCTACCGTAAAATTTACGCTTAACACCTTAATTCAGAACGTTGCCGCTTTTGAGCTATCGCTCTACAACAAGGAAAAATATCAAGGCCTTGTAGGGGAGAAAATACGTTTAAACGCTGTTGAATTTGAATAGAAAAAGGCTCACATATGGTGCGATCACACTACTTGCTATTGCTGCAATTGGCTTGTATTTGCGTATGCCCAAACCAATTAATGCTTTCAGTGATGACTTCAACGCTCACGAGAAGACGTGGATCAGAAAGCAGGTAGCTAACACTTCGCGTTATCAGATAGTGACCGATCCGCAGCAAGAGGCCAACAGTTGCTTGCTCTTGGCACAACATCCTAAAGATCATTTTGGAGGAGCTAAACGCAGTGAATACGTTTTTAGACCTTACACCAAGGCCGGAAAATTGGTGCGCTATTCCTTTAAGTTTATGTTCCCTAATGATTTTTTTAAACACCGCAGCGCGAAGGATTGGCTTATAGTTCAGCAGTGGCACGACGAACCCCCGCGCTGGACAGCCTGGGAAGATTACAAAGAGAATACGCGTCCGCCAGTGGCTTTGCTATTGGGGTTAAAGAAAGATGCGCCGATCACAATCGAGTATGGGTATGGTTTAAAGTCGAATTCTTACGATCAAGAAAGGGTTTTTGTTTTTAAAGACAGTTTACGTCCCATGACCTGGTACACTTTTTCCAATGAAATCTTCTGGAGCCAAGATGATAACTTAGGGTATTCGAAACCAATGCTAAATGGTATACCCTTTGTACCAGAATCGGTCGATTCAGAAAACAAGGTATATGGTGCCAACATGTACAATTCGGTGCCGAATTTCTACAAGTTTGGGCTTTACGGGAACAAGAAATCACAAGACACCATCGCGGTTTTTCTCGATGATTTTAGATTCGAAGTAGTAAGCTCAGATTAAAATTTAATATAATTCCAGATTCCAGAGGCCTTTACCAGATTCTCTGAAACCGAGCCGAAGTCATTCAGGCAAATGCGCGGAAGCTTATAATCGTCGGATTTCTCGGTGACTTGTCCGTGTTCAACCGTAACGGCGTATTCGTAGCCTGCTCTTTTTACAAAGTCTATCTCGCGCTGCCCATAGTCTCCGTTGGGATAGGCAAAACCCCTGATGGTTTTATCCAAAAGCTTTTCTAGATGTTTCTTAGAATCTGTAATCTCCGCAGCCGACTCCTCGGCTCGTAATTGGGTTAAGATAGGGTGGAAACAGGTATGGGATTCAAAGGCAATGAGTCCGGTTTGCTGCATTTCTTGCATTTCTTCTAAGGTCAAGGCTTGTCGTTCCGGGTAGCTTTTCTGCTTATCGTAACCTATAGCCGCCAATTTTTCAAGCATTTCTGCATTTGGCAGATTCTTTATGGCTTCCATTTGTGCCTTGGGCAAAGGGTAATTGCTCCAAAAATGCCTTTGGGTGTTGACAATATCACTACAAGCATAAATGGTTGTCGGGGCTTGAAGCTCCACAATGCTGTTTACAAGCTCAAAGTTTTGCTTATGGCCGTCATCAAAAGTAATGACAGCCGCATATTTGGGTAGCTCATGCAATTTTCCGGCCTTTTTAGCGCGGATCACCTCATCCATTCCCACAAAGCGGTACCGAACATTTAAAGCGCGTAAAAAGGCGTTAAAATCGATTGGAGAGGGGTCGTGAAAAATAAAAATCGTCACGGAGTCGCGCTGCTTGAGATAACGACGCAAACGCACTATGCCACTTAGCAGTAAAAATTGAACGATAATATTCTTACCAATACGCTTCAAAGTCGATGTATTTTTTTAATGCCTCCTTGTCTGCTTCTAACTGTTGTAGATAGTTTTGATCCAATACAGTGGCAGTGTTGGTCGCTGTTGATTTGGTGTTGGAGTCTTTGATAAACCGAACGATCTTTAAGCGAAGCGCTGGTGGAACCAAAGCTTTTACAAGGGCTCTAAAGCCTTTGTTTTTTTCCTTGTCAAAAAGAACCTTGTTCACTCCTTTAAAGCGCGCATTGGCTGTTGGGTTGGCCACAAAGGTCTCAATAGGATGTCCCTTTTCGATATTTAAGAACTCGAACATTTCATCAAGAACAGCATCTGGTTCTTGGGCCATGCGTTCAAAAATGAGCAGTTTCACCTGCTCTTTTGGGAATATTCTGTAAAGTGTCTCCACTTTGTCTGCATAAAGACTGCGATCCATGTATTCTGAGTCATTGGCAAGGGCTACGTTTATGTCTGCGGAGTCTTCCTTGGCAAGTTGCGACAAGAATTTATAGGCTGATCTGATCCGCGATTCAGGTTCGCGCAATAACAAGACTACTTTGGCTTTTGGGTTGTAATCGGCTATACGCTTTAAGGCCGCAGGGTTTTCAATATAATCTACACATCCACTGATACGTATTGGCTCAGATCCGCAGTTGAAACGACCCTCCAAAACTCCTGGCCCCTGTTTGTAAAGGTCTGGCTCAATAAAGAAAGGATAATCTTTAAGAAAGATCTCACCGCATACCTGAGGGTGCTGGATCAACCATTCGTAAATAGAAGTTGTTCCTGCTTTTTGAACTCCGATGACAAAAGCGTTTACTTTCATTTTTTAAACAAGCTCAGCGGGTTAAAAACTAAGACTATCTTGAAGTATTTCCAAACCAAATAAGCTCCTGCGAAATTCCAAAATGCCATACCAGCAATACTACTGATGGCCGCTCCGTAAAATCCATAGGGTTTGATGAGTATAAAATTCAAGGCCAAATTGATTACAAAGGCTACAAAAACCAAGTTTTGAAATACTTTTTGCTTCCCAGTCATTTGAAAAACCACCCCCACTGGGCCACAAAAGGAATTTGAGAATTGACCAATGCAAAGGATCATTAACAGTGTTGTTCCCACGGTGAATTCCTCTCCGAATAGGCTCAGAATAAACTCCCTAAAGAATACTAATCCCGCAACTATAATTACCGAGGAGATGAAATTGATCTTTATGGTCATTTGGATCAACTTGTCAAAAACGGACATGTTTTTCTCTTTGTAACTCAAGGCGATTTTTGGAGCCAAAATACTGTTCAAGGCATGCAGGGTAAAACTCACTAAGGCAGCCAAGGTAAACGCTACATTGTATATACCAACTTCTTCAGATGTTCTATAAACCCCTAAAAAGATCGTATCAGTCCAACTCAGAAGTAATATAGTTGCCAAGGAAAACATAAGCGGATACGACTCAATCAAATAGGTTTTGGTTCTAATTTCGGATGCTCTTGCGACTCCACTAAAGGATTTAAACAAGCTGAAAAAAGAGTAGACCATTAAAACACCCAAGCCGGCTGTGTGTGCTATAATGGGCATATAAGGATCTTTAAAACCGAGAAGGTAGTAACAGATCAGCAAACCTAGTAGTGCAAATATGAATCGTCCTCCACTGGTTAAAAAACTGAATTGCTTTATTTTCTTAAGCCCACGAAGCGCTCCTGCGTTGAGATGTATCATGGTCCATAGGGGCAAGGCCACAAAGCCGTAAACCACGTATTTGGGCTCTTGGATATTGAGCCAATCTGCGACAACATCTTGAAAAAGAATTCCAACTAAGCAAAGCAATATTGAAACTATGGCAGACAGAGAAATCACTTTGAGATAGATGTGTTTGGCGGCTTCCAATCGATGTGAAGCAAAGGTCTTCACTAGGTTTATGTCAAACCCAAAACGAGGCAGTAACGATCCAATTATGAAAACCGAAAAACTCAAGGCTATAAAACCATTGACTTCCGCCCCATAAGTATTAGAGATAAAAAGTGTGAAGCCATAACCCGCCAATAGACCTAAACCCCTAATTAGAAAAAAAGAGCTGCCTTTGCGAACCAATTCGATGATATCGGCGTCTTTAAAGAATCGTTGTAAAAGGTTTAAAAACACTCCCGACCTGTTTAGTTAGTTGGATGGATTTTTGCCACGATGGTTGCGCGGAAATTTGTCAAAAGTACTCAAATTTGTGGCAGCAACGATTTGCTTGCCATTTTTAGAATTCCATATACAATTGACTACATTTGACCCAGCATTGCGGAATTCTTGCCTATGGCAAACAACCTTTCGTAAAAATGTGCATCTAGTAAGCAATTAAGCAGCGACTCAATAAATTTGAATACGATACTAACCCTTTACAATCGCTTTTTAAACGATACTGTATTGCAGTGGTTGCTTTTGGGTTCGATTGTTTCATTGCCGCTTAATCTATTTGTCAATAACCTGTTGTTTACGGTTTTCTTCATTGGATTCACACTGAAGATTTTACTTAACGATCCGAAGGAGCTCTTAACTATATTGAAGCGACGATTCCCATTGTTTTTGCTTCTAGTAGGACCATTGCTAATTACCCTTATCGGATGTCTTTACACTACCGAGCCTGCCGCTGGGTTTAAAGATCTGGGCCGATTGGTGCCTCTGGCCTTGATTATCCCAGCCGTATTGTATGCTCCGGGCTTCTTTAGTGCGTACCTAAAGCGATTAGTTTATGCCCTGGCTATTGGATGCTTGGCAGCTGCCCTAATCTGTTGGAGCTTAACGCTGGCAGAAATGTATAGCACGGGTTATGATTTAGGCGATCTGTTTACTCCAAGGTTCGCCTATCACGAACTCTCGGGCAGAATTGATATCCATACACCTTATTTGGGGATGTTCACGGCTATAGCCATTTTCTTTTTGATCACCGAGTTTGTTAGAAGCACGACTAAAAAAGCTAAGCTGCTCTATTTTATTTGGGCTGCGATCCTGCTTTTGTTTTTGTTCAATCTTTTAGCCCGAACTGCTACAGTTACGCTTGTGATTGGAACTTTTGCTTATATGATTTACACCAAGCGGTATGCCTTAATAGTGTTAGGGGCGGCTGTTGTTATAACTGCGGGGTCACTGGCTTATTGGCAAGACCATAATTTTCTGCGGGATCGTATTTTTAAAAGCATAAACCTCTTTGAATCAGAGACCATTTTTAGTAAGAAAGACGGTCGATTTGAGCGTTTTGGCGCCTCAATTGTGGTATTCAAACAGTTTCCCTTATTGGGGCCTGGGACCGCAGCCGAAGACACCTACCGAAAAGCAGCTTATTATGACAACCGAGACAGTGTGGCATACAACGCCAACTACAACGCCCACAATCAATTTCTTGAATATTTGAGCACCTTTGGACTTCTAGGAGGATTAGTCTTTTTGGCTTTGTTGATCGTGTTGATTCGGGCAGCTTGGGGTCATCCTATACTGCTGTTTTTTGCCTTTAGTTTTATCATGGCCGGTCTCACCGAATCTATTTTAGAGCGCTCTTGGGGAATTTCCTTTTACCTTTTGTTGGTCATGTTGATTTTTGGAAGTAAATTTTCTACTGATGAGCAGGTTTAAGCTTTTAATTGTAGTCTTTACCTTAAGCCTTGGTGCATGTAGCCATGAGAAAAGGATGCGAAAATTGGTCGAGGTTCCAGAATCACTATATTCCTATACATTAACAGAAAAAGCCGAGCTGAGATCGCAGGCGGTTAATTTTGATCAAAAAGGAGCTACTTTCGACAGCTTGGCCGAACCCTCTTGGTTGCGCATAGATTCTCTAAGTGGGTTAGAGCGAGAAATGAACATTTCTTTTTGGTTTCGACTTACTTCAGACGTGGGCGGACGTACTCAGACTGTGCTCAGAGCGGTAGATACCCACCGGTCATATAAGCATTTAAGTATCGGCTTCAGCGGATTCCGAATTGGCGGTAGCTTGAACAGTCATAACTTTAGCGCTAAAGACAATACCCTAGGGAACGAACCCTCGAGAACTTATTTCGATCTACCTCGTTTAGAGATGGGGCGCTATTACTTTTTTTCGATGAACAAACAAGGAGGTAAGATTGCTATTTATGTCAATGCAGAACTTTATCAGGAGTTCGATTTTAAGGAGGATTTTGAGTTAGACACTAATGAATTACTTCTTGGAGTGTTGAATACTTCTGGAGATTTTGTCAATCAATATGTCGGAAATCTTCGCAATCTTGACATGTTCAATCAAGTACTCACAGAAGATCAAATCTATTCGCTCAGCGTAAACAACTACTCAAATATTGCACCCTTCAACGATGCGTTTGAATTGAGTAAATTTAAACTCGAAAATTGAGTAAACGAATAGACATATACACTAAGCTTTTTGGGCTTATCATTGCCTTGATGGCATTGAAGTTCTTGTTTTCATACCTCAATGTTGAACTCGGGTGGTGGCTCAGAAATTTGATGCCTAATTATTTAAAATTCAACCCGCTTGGCCTGCCAAAGAATACCTCAGAAATGATAGAATTCTTGCTCCTGCCAGCCATGGGCACCTATCTGGCATTGAGTTATAGATCATTGGGTGTTTTGCGTTTACCACTGCTGCTCATCGGAATTATGTTAGGACTAAATTTGGTGACCATGTTGACCTCCGAGGCCGATTTCTTGGGCTCCATTAAATACACCTTGAAAATTGCAGCTCCTATATTGTTTTTCTGCGTTTTAGTAGTGCACTACAAACGAACTGACAAGGACATGGAAGTGTTGCTTAAAAGAGCTTTGGTATTTTTTAGTGTTCTTATTGTTTTTGCCCTGGTCTTTTTCAATCAGAGTTTTAATCGCGGCGCTTACAGATTGCCCGTATATTTCTCGGGCTTGCACACCCACAGTTATGTGCTGACCATCTGTTTTGTAGTGCTGTCTTATTTTCTGAGAAAGAACATCTTTGTTTTAATTTCCTTTTTTGGATTGAGCTTTGCCTTTTTAACCTTTGGATATGGTGTAAGAACAATTATGGTATTCTATATGCTATATATTGCTGTTGCCCTTTATTTGCGAGACGACTTCATTAAAAACACCTATGTACGGTTGATAGCCTTATCTCCATTACTGTTATTGGGTCTAATACCGAGTTTAAAGGGTTTTGATTTCGACAGATTTTCTTCTGGACGACTCACCATGTATACCAAGAAATTTGAAATTTTAAAGGACTATTCATTCACAGAATACCTCTTTGGTCGCGGTCGGGGAGCTGACTATGTAAGAACCACGGAGTGGTGGTATGATACCAAAGGCTCTCACAACGATTACCTGACCTTTTTTGTTGAGAATGGGGCGATTTATCTTTTGGTTTTTTTATTGCTGATTGTTTCCCTGCTGTTTTTAGTAAAGCGCAATCACATCCTCTTTGTAGTGTTAATTGTTGGCTATTTGCTTACCTCGGCAATTAGTAACGGATTTGCAGTTCGAGCCTTGGCTAGTTATTGGCTGTTTGCTTTCTTGGCTTTTATTTATATAAAACATCTAAAAGGCAAATTTCACTTTGGCTAAGAAGATCGCGTTCATAGGACCTTTACCGCCCCCGGTCGGCGGTGTTGCTTTAGCAAATATCCGCGCACAAGAGATTGTAAAGCGCTTGGCCCCGGATAGTGAAATCATAACCCTAGACAACTCCAAGAAAAGCATTAATGCAGATCTTTATAAGCGTAAAGGTTTGGGTGAATTGGTCCATTTCATTAAGAATATTGCTAAATTCTTGGCCTTTATTCTTAAGAACCGAATTGCAATTGCCAATGTCTTTGTGGTGCCCAATATCTCTTTTCTAAGGGAGGCCGTTTATATATTATTGTTGAAGCTCAAGTCCGGCCAGCTAGTGGTACATTTGCACGCTAAGACAAGTGGCGATCTTTTCTTAAGTGGGTTTAAACTCAAGCTTTTCACCAAGATCGTTGGTTTAGGAGATGTTGTTTTTGTTCTTTCTGAAAAACACCACAAACGATTTTATTCAAAGTACATAAGACCAGAGAAGCTAGTTGTACTCGAGAATTTTGTGACTTACAATGATTTTGAGAATCATATCGATAAGAAAGAGCACAAGTTCCTCTATGTTGGCAGATTGTCAGAAAAGAAAGGTTTTGAAACCTTGGTCGATGCAGTCATTCTAGCTAAAGATCAGCTTAAAGGTTTGAAAATAGAAGTGTTGGGCGCTTTTGAAAACGAGCTATTTGAGGCGCAGATCCGCAGCAAAATTAAACAGCACGATTTGACCCATTTTCAGTTTCATGGACCACAAATGGGACCGCAAAAATTCGAGCAATTCAAACGCAGTTCGGTTTTTGTTTTTCCATCGTATTTTGAGAATTCACCCATTGTTTTAAAAGAAGCCATAGCCGCTAAAATGGCTATCTTATCCTCAGATATAAAAGAAAACAAGAACCTGTTAGAAGATTTTGACAATAAAGTTTTATTCAAAGCCCAAGACGTCAATGATCTCGCACAAAAACTGGTGTACTGTTACCAGCAAAAAGAGGTAGTTAGAGCCATGATGCACACCTCAGAAAAGATTAAACAATACGATGTTTCTTATGCCGAGCAGATCATAGCAAAAGCTCTTGATTTGTGAACATAGCAGTTGAACGCAATTATGCAGAGCAATCATCTACAAAGAATTTCTATAAGTACTTTTTTAAAGCGCTGGGCTTTGCTTTTTGTTTTGGTGAGTTTTATAGTTATAGAATTCTATTCGAAATACTTACGATATTCAAATAATACAAGCGATTTTCAAAAGGGTTTCAAGGGTGTTGTTTTGATTGTCATGCTCTTTGGTCTATTGTTGAATTATAAGTCGAGCAAACGGCTTATTTTCTTACTCGCTTCGCTTTTTGGCACCTTTTTAATAGGTCAATTCACTTTAGATCCAGCTTTCGCCTATTCCAATTGGTTGACCTTTGGTCGTTTTGTGCTGCCTTTAGTGTTCTTCGGATTTTTTGCAAGCTACCCTACAGATAAGCGCGGTGTTCAAACATTCCTCATGCTCTTTGAGTGGTTTTTTGTTATAAATCTAGCGTTTGTTTTGGCGGGAATACTTGCCGATTGGTATGTCGTTCATACCTATATGGGCGATCGTTTTGGTTACAACGGTTTTTTGGTAACCTCTGCCACAGCTTCATATGCTTTTTTTGCAGCTCTCGGATACTACTATTTTCACTATGGGATAGCAGCATTAAAGCAATGGCGTTTTTGGGTAGTCGTGGCGGGAAGTGTTTTAGCCGGAACCAAGAGTTTGTATCTGGGTATGGTATTGTTCGGATTCTTGATATTATTTGATCATTACAAGAAGTATTGGAAATTCTTGTTGCCAGCCGGCGCGCTTTGTTTGCTTGGAGCCCTGTATATTTTACTTTATCAGGTTCCAGAATTTGCTCAGATTAGAGAACAAGAAGGTTTTTGGGCGGCTTTACTTTCCTATCGCGATCAGTTATTGGTCAATCAGACCTTGCCTTATGTCACCGACAATTGGCAGTGGAGTAACTATTTCTTTGGAGGTGTTTCGGATTTCTCCTTGCGTTCTCAACTCGATTTAATTGACCTTTTCTTTTTCTGGGGATTCTTTGGCGGGCTGATCTATCTTTTCACGTATTTAAAGACTTACTTTGATTTTAAGCTCACCTGGCCCCAATTGGCCTATTTTTTAATCCTTGGGCTTATGGTTCTTTTCGCTGGCAACTTTTTTATATACACCAGTATTCCGCTTTTCCTGCTATTTGTTAAGCTTGCCATCACAACACAGAAATCTTGATTCGCAGGATATTCGAATTTCTTTGTTAACTTCAGAGAGCTAATTCATTAATCATTCCTGTATGGGAAAACGCATCACTTTAGTTGACCTCAATAATTTCTCCTACTACCCAACCATTTCTATGGGTTTGGTGGCTCGATATATTCGCGATGCCGGTTTTGATTTGGAGTTTATAAGCCCGTTGAGCAATGGCATTAAATATCGTGAACGCGAAAAGGTAGAGACCAAGATCGATTATTACAAAGCACGTTTGATTTTTAGCCAGCGAAAGCCGGTCCGTTGGGCCATTATGCAGGCAGAGAAGTTTCCTTTCGTCAAGGAAAGGATACTGAACAAAAGTAAGCTCTCCAATTTTGTTATAAACCGATTGCATTCAGATACAGATCTTTTGCTTATCTCAACCTATACAGAGAATTTTAGCATTTGTAAAAAAGTCGTTGCAGAAGCGACGCGCAGAGGAATACCGGTCATTGTCGGAGGCCCCGCCTTTAATCTTCAATCTCATGTGGATCAATTTTTAAGCATAGATGGAGTGGAGTTTGTGGTCGGCAGCGAGATCGATGATTATCTAGGCAAACTTCTCCATGATTATTTTCAAGGTGAGGATATTTACAAATATCCTGGGGTGTATTCCCGAGAAAAATCCGCAGTAAGCAACGCATATATTTTCAAACACCTGGAACAATTGCCCGTTCCCGATTATCGTGATTTTCCTTGGGATAAGTACCCGAACAGAATAATCCCTTATATGTCAGGTCGCGGCTGCAGTTGGGGTAAATGCAACTTTTGCAGCGATGTGGTTTTGGTCAACGGGCGTTTGTATCGCTCACAATCTTCTGAAAAGGTATTGGCAGATCTCAAAGCTCTAAGTGAATAAGTAGGAACTAATATTTTCGCATTTACCGATCTTAAAATGAATTCCAATGTTGAGGTTTGGAATAGCGTTATTGATGGTCTTCCTCAAATTGTAGATGATCCGATCTGGTTCTGTTCCGTTCATGTTGACAATAGAAAGCGCAACGGGCTCGATGGAGAAACTTTAATGAAGGCCAAAAAGGCAGGATTGACTCGTATTTCTTTTGGACTTGAAACTGCTTCACAGCCTCTATTGGACGATATGCAAAAAGGAACCACTGTGGCGCGATTGGATCAGTTCGTAAATGATGTGTATGCGGCAGGGATCAGCTTAAGAGCAACTATGTTTATTGGTTATCGCCACGAGAAGGCCTCAGATTTAAAGCAAACCTTAGAATTTCTAAAGAAGAACGCACATTGTTTTGAGCGTATCAAATTGTGTCGCTTCCAAATGTATGATCAGACGCCAATTATTGATGAACTCACTGCCGAGGAACGCAAGCAGGTCTACGCTCGACAAATTAATCATCTCTACCGTTCTCGAGCATATTTGAAATATAAGAAAGGGATCATAAAAGTTGTTCATCAGATCAATTCTAAAAAGCTCAATGAGGCCGCCCGAGCCTTCGACGGGGTAATGTAAATTTTGCAAGGCTAAACTGGCCGATTTTCTATGGTTTTACCATGTTGTCGCGTCCTTAATGCAACTCCTTCTGATTTATACTGCTCAGCTACCACTGTTTTCGTATTTTTGCCGGCGAGCCCACAAGAGAACTGCATGACTGCCAGAAAAATCCACATGCTTAATACGCAGATTCACGATCTGGATATGGATCAGACCATTGCCTTGGTGGATGAGGCTATCAGTGCTCAGAAACAGATCCATCACGTAGCCGTCAATGCCGGGAAGATCGTAAAAATGCAATCCGATCCCGAACTGCGGGAGAGTGTGAACAATTCTGACCTTATCAATGCAGATGGACAGGCGGTAATTTGGGCTTCCAAGTTCTTGAAACAACCCCTAAAGGAGCGCGTAGCCGGCATAGACCTAATGGCAAATCTAGTGGCTCTAGCCCATCAGAAGCAATACAAGATCTACCTATTTGGAGCTAAGGAAGAGGTGGTTAGCAAGGTAGCTGCTATTTATAAAAAGCAGTATGGCGAAAGTCTTGTAGCGGGTTACAGAAACGGGTATTTTACCAAAGAAGAAGAGCCTCAAATTGCAAAAGATATTGCCGCAAGCGGGGCACAGATCTTATTTGTGGCCATTACATCTCCAATAAAAGAAAACTTCCTGTATCAAAACCGTGAAGCATTGGCCAATGTAAATATGATCATGGGAGTAGGAGGTAGTTTTGATGTGGTTGCTGGGATAACCAAGCGCGCGCCACTTTGGATGCAAAGATCTGGCCTAGAATGGTTCTATAGATTTTTGCAAGAACCAGGTCGGATGTGGAAACGTTATCTGGTGGGTAATTTTAAGTTTATTGTATTAGTTTTAACCGAGAAATTCAAGGGGGAATCCCCAAAAAAATAAAGAATTAAATGAAGATAGCTGTAATTGGAACAGGATATGTAGGATTGGTTACCGGAACCTGTTTGGCTGAGACCGGAAACGATGTTTTTTGCGTAGATATCGATGTTGATAAGGTGAATCGGATGCGCAACGGAGAGGTTCCTATCTACGAACCACATTTAGATGTGATCTTTGACAGAAACATTAAAGCCGGACGCTTGCGTTTTACTACAGAACTCAGTGAAGGTCTTGATCATGCAGATATAGTATTTTTAGCCTTGCCTACTCCTGAAGACGAAGACGGTTCAGCCGATCTTTCTTATGTTTTACGGGTAGCAGAAGATATTGGAAAACAGCTTAAGTCTTACAAGATCATAGTTGATAAAAGCACGGTGCCGGTAGGTACTGCAGAATTGGTTGAGAAAACCATAGCCGCTCAGACAGAGGTTCCTTTTGCGGTTGTTTCTAACCCTGAGTTCTTAAGAGAAGGTTTTGCAGTTGACGATTTCATGAAGCCAGAACGTATCGTTGTTGGTGCGACAGATGAAACGGCGATAAAAGAAATGAAGCGCTTGTATGCTCCTTTTGTGCGTTCGGGCAATCCGATTATTGTGATGGACGAGAAGTCAGCAGAGTTGACCAAATACGCGGCAAACTCCTTTTTGGCAACCAAGATCACTTTTATGAATGAGGTAGCAAATTATTGTGAGCTTGTTGGTGCTGATGTAGACAAGGTCCGCGCCGGAATGGGTTCAGATTCTCGTATTGGAAATCGCTTCCTTTTCCCTGGTATAGGCTACGGTGGCTCTTGTTTCCCTAAAGATGTTAAGGCGCTCCACAAAGCCGGCAAGGACTCAGGATACAATTTTGAGATACTCGATGCGGTAATCAATGTTAACGACGCTCAAAAGGTATCTATGATACCCAAGATCAAACGTTATTTTAAAGATCAAGTGGCTGGAAAACATTTTGCTTTCTGGGGCTTAGCTTTTAAACCAGAGACCGACGATATTCGAGAAGCTCCATCTTTATATATGATAGAGGCACTTTTGGAATTGGGCGCAACCATTACTGCCTACGATCCGGAGGCGATGCCGAATGTAAAAGCTAAAGTAGGCGACAGGATTAATTTCGCTGGATCCATGTATGAGGCTACAGAAAATGCCGATGCTCTTGTGATCAATACGGAGTGGAGTATTTTTAGAACTCCCAACTTAGAAACCCTAAAAAACAATCTCAATCAAGCGGTGATCTTTGACGGACGCAATTTGTACGATGTCAATGAAATGGCTCTTGAAGGATTTCACTATATTTCGGTGGGCCGAAAAGAAATCAGTTAATGGCGAAACGCGTTTTAATTACTGGCGCTGCCGGGTTTATAGGTTCCCATCTGTGCGACCGCTTTATAGCAGAAGGTTATAGAGTAGTGGCAATGGATAATCTTATAACCGGCGACCTCAAGAACATAGAGCACCTCTTTGGTAAGGAGCGTTTTGAGTTCTACCATCACGATGTGACCACCTTTGTTTATGTGCCTGGACAATTGGATTACATTCTGCATTTTGCTTCTCCAGCTAGTCCGATAGATTATCTCAAAATCCCTATTCAAACCTTAAAAGTAGGATCTTTAGGAACCCACAATCTTTTGGGATTGGCCAAGGAGAAAAAAGCGCGAATACTTATTGCTTCTACCAGTGAAGTGTACGGAGATCCCTTAGTACATCCGCAAAGCGAAGAATATTTTGGAAATGTTAATGCTATTGGTCCTCGAGGTGTTTATGACGAGGCCAAACGCTTTCAGGAATCCATCACTATGGCCTACCACCGTTTTCACGGCTTAGAAACTAGAATCGCTCGCATATTCAACACCTACGGGCCGCGAATGAGACTCAATGACGGACGTGTGATCCCAGCCTTTATAGGACAAGCCTTGCGTGGAGAAGACTTAACAGTCTTTGGCGACGGTCACCAAACGCGTTCGTTCTGTTATGTGGACGATCAGATCGAAGGCTTGTATAGATTATTGCTGAGTGATTATAGCTTGCCAGTAAATATTGGAAACCCGGACGAGATCAGTATCCTTGACTTTGCTGAAGAGATCATCAAACTAACAGGCACCGATCAAAAGATCGTTTTTAAACCATTGCCCACAGACGACCCTTTACAACGTCAGCCAGACATAGCTAGAGCTCGTGAGGTACTCGGGTGGGAGCCCAAAGTAGATCGTGCTACTGGCATGGCTAAAACCTATGACTATTTTAAGAACTTAAGTCCTGAAGAATTGCTGAAAAGCGAACACAAAGACTTCTCAAAGCACATTCGCAAGTAATGGTATTTGCAAGACGTGGTCGATATTCGGGTTATATAAGACCCATACAGTATGCTATAGATCTGGCAACAATCCATTTCTTGGCGCAGGGATTCTTTTCAGATAATTCTGCCTATTATTCTTATATCGTATTTGTTTCCCTTGCCTGGATAGTGCTCTCGGTAAAATCGAATTTCTACGAGATCTACCGTTTTACCAAAGTGGTAAAGATCTTATCCTTAATAGGGTTACAATCCATTTTATTTACGCTACTCGTATTTGCCTTTTTTGGCATCTACAACGAAATGGATCAAGACCCTGTAGAAGTACTGATCTATATCGCCAAGGTATTTGGAGTCATTGGCGCTTTTAAGCTCGCAATCTACTACTTGCTTAAACGATACCGACTCGTAGGAGGTAACTATAGGAACGTTATCATTTTAGGGCTTAACCAAAAAACAGAACAGCTGCGCAAGTTCTTTACCGATAATCCGGAATACGGCTACCAGCTTATCAAGACCTATGATTTCAGCGCTAGAGAAGAACTAGAAATGCAAGAGGTTTTCGATTTCGTTCTGGCCAATAATATCGATGAGATCTACTCTTCTATAGCAGAATTAGACAACGACCAGCTGGGTAGTTTGGTCGATTTTGCAGACAACAATCTCAAGATCTTAAAATTCGTTCCAGATAATAAGGAGATCTACTCCAGGCGCTTGGAGTACAATTACTACGGATATTTGCCAGTGCTTTCTTTAAGACGAATCCCGATCTTGGAGCCGTTCAATCTGTTCATCAAGCGAAGCTTTGACATCATATTAGCCTTAATAATCATTGTTGGATTGCTTAGCTGGCTTACCCCGCTACTGGCAATTATTATCAAGCTAGAATCCAAAGGCCCTGTGTTTTTCAAACAGAAACGAAACGGATTGGATTACAAAGAATTCTTCTGTTATAAGTTTCGTTCTATGCGCCCAAACCCTATGGCAGACCTACACCAGGTAACCCGGGGAGATCAGCGAATTACTCGTGTAGGACGCATCATTAGAAAAACCAGTATAGACGAACTACCGCAATTTATCAATGTTTTAAAAGGCGAAATGTCTGTGGTTGGCCCTAGACCACACATGGTGAGTCATACCCATATGTATGCCGAACGTATTGATAAATTCATGGTGCGCCATTTCATTAAACCAGGAATCACCGGACTGGCTCAGGTAACTGGTTATCGCGGAGAAGTAGAGACAGACGAAGACATCATCAATCGGGTAAAATTCGACATTTTCTACTTGGAGAACTGGTCCATGCTCTTAGACCTTAAGATCATTGTACAAACGGTCTACAATGCCATCCGCGGAGACGAAAAAGCCTACTGATCCAAAAGGGCTACCAATCGTTCCAGCTGCGGCTCTGGAACAAAATTTTCACGCGCAGTTTGCTGTAATTCTTCTGGTCTAGGCCATTGGCTTTTGTCTCCATTCAATTGCACTAGTAACGCATTCATCGCCTTCCAATCGGAACCAGAAACACTCCAACCGAGCTTGTATTGTTGCACCACTTGTGCTCCTTCTCCAGCACCTAGATAGAGCACCGGCAAGCCAAAATGAGGCAGTTCGAACAATTTAGACGGTACAGAGCCATAAATACGTGTTTTAAGCGGTGCCAGGGCCAGATGATAATCAGAAAGCTTGCCGTGAAGCTCTTCCTTAGTCAAGGAACCCATATAAATGATGGATTTTGAATTGGCGTTCAGATAAGACGCTATAGCTTCTTGTTCGTTCCCCTGTCCGTAAATATGCAATTCCCAATTAGCAGGTAATTCGATCTGTTTGCACAATTCTAAGATCCCTTGAGCGGCTCCAAGCAAGCCTGCATAGACCACTTTCACTTCTTTTACTGGCGTTTTACACAAAGAAGCCGCACTCACCCTCGGAAAGTTTCTGTAAAGCAATAGCGGGGCTGTAGCGCCCTCTTTTTGTACGTGAGTAAGTATTTCTTCGGATTGCCCCAATATAGCATTTGCATGGCGGTAAATGAACTTTTCCATCTTACGCATCCAAGCGTAGATGAGTCCTTTGCGCATGGCTCCGAGCTCCACCGCTGCAAGCGGCCAAATGTCAGAGATATTTATCACTGCTTTTAACCCTAACTTTTTCGCAGTTCTAAGGCTGTGATAACCCACAAGCAAAGGCGAACACTGTATGATCACTATATCGTAGGGATGCTGTTGCCGCAATTGCTTGCTCACACTTTTTGCAAAGGCACCCATGGCCTTAAAGCGTAACCAAGGCTTGGTTGATTTGGTGGCGAAAGTGCTCAATCGAACAGACCGGATACCGTTTATTTGCTCTGTGTAGGGCCCAGTTTTAGGGTAACCCTCAAACAACTCTCCAAAAGGGTAATTGGGCAGCGGACAAAGTACGGTAACCTGCATCCCTTTGGCCTGTAGCGATTCGGCTAAGATCTGGATACGATTAGCTGCAGCTCCCATTTCTGGAGGATAATAATTACTTACTATACAGATGTGTTTAGCCATTGTATTCGCTGCTGAATTGTTTTAGTTTACCTCGTGCCGATCTCACAATGGTCTGGCAGTGTTCAAAGGCTAAGATCAGGCCGGGCTCTAAATAGGTTTCTAGCGCCTTTTCCATGGTTTTCTTTTCTGCTTCGGATAATGGCTGGGCGCTTACATAGCGTATTTTAAAGCGGTTGAGGTCTTGTTGCACTACCACAAATTCCTTGACCTTGCCAGAATCTTCAATAACGCTCTTGGTCACATAATAGAAGGTGAGCCCTGGGACCGTTTTCCCACTTGGTAAGTGCGCAATATCATTAGTGCGGCCAATAAGCTCTTTGAGATAAGGTCGCCCGTTTTCATCCGAAGCAATCACACCCAGATCGCCAATATCATAACGAATAAAGGGGTGTGCCTTGTTGTAAAGCGACGTAATAACCAACCTGCCGGGAGTTCCCATAGGAACGGCCTTGCCACTATCGTCCACCACTTCTACATATAGGGTGTCCGTGTTTAAACCAAAATTGCCATCGGGAGTAGTAAAGGCAATAAGGTCTAATTCTGAGGCGCCATATTCGTTGACTACAGGCACTCCAAACTGTTGTTCCATCAGGGTTTTGTCGGAATCAAAAAGCATTTCTGAGGTTACCATACAAAGCCTTAGACTCGGACAAACCGAGGTGAGCACTATGTCTTTGGCTTTAAGGTATTTTGCAAAAAGCACTATTGAGCTGGTATAGCCATTGATATACTCGAAGCGCTTGTTTTTAAAGTGTTTTAGGATCTTATCCAACTCCTTCTCTTGGAGGTCGAATATCGGAAAGCGATAGCGCTTGCTGAGCAGATCTTTGAGCCGCTCTTTGTGATAGCCCGGAAATTTAAGTGGAATTCCATAGAATCGGGCCTGATACGAACGGTTGAAATCGAGCTGGTACAGACCAAAGCGATCTATGATATAAGCCCAGGTCAGGGC
>Ga0256829_1000768_pt1 | contig 29314 bp, 30 predicted proteins | sample 131447metaG_FD_185979 | JGI IMG/M metagenome (GOLD analysis project Ga0256829, IMG submission 185979) | Hydrothermal vent microbial communities from Lau Basin, Pacific Ocean - 131-447 | ecosystem: Environmental > Aquatic > Marine > Hydrothermal vents | place: Pacific Ocean: Lau Basin | collected... | reverse complement strand
CGCCATCGACATAATCCGATGCACACTCTCCGGAAACGCCGGCATCGCCTCCACCATCGCCATCAACTCACGACGAAACTGCTCCTGCCCACCATCGTTCACATCATCACCCATAAACGGGAACGATCAACAAGCAGGCCTACAAATGCAATCATTCATGCACATCCGTGCGACGATCAGAGAGACCAACACCCAACAACAATGCGGCCAACACCCCCGAAAAATGCTCCTCGAATGTCGGACCAAAAAACGCATCCACCAGCAGTGCAAGCCCGCTCATCAAGATCAACGGTGACGCATACGACGCCCGCCAATCACTCTGGAACCCTGCTCGCAGCCAGAAGAGATAGATGGCCAACGTACAGAGCAGCCCCAACGGCCCCCACCGCACCAAATTCAACATCAGCTGATTGTGTGGATGTTTGAATACAAACGCATGCTGCCCCAGTCGATCATATTGATACTGCTGAATCGCCGAAAAAAAACCACCGCTCCCCACACCCAGCCAAGGGTGCTGCGCCCATACCTCTCGGCCGATTTTCAACATATACAACCGCTGCCCCGTTGAAGTCGCCAAGTGAGACGATTGAAAGGACGTCTCCTGATTCATCTGCTCCATTTCATAAAAAAAGACACGCCAGCGATCGCCACCAGCACCCGAAAAGCCCGCACCTGCAACACCAACACCGACCAACAGCAGCAACGCATATTGGAGCAAACGCCCATAACGACGCAGCATGCGATAGAACACCACCATCAACAGCAGCAAACTCACCAACTGCCCTGCGCGGCCTTGGGCGATAAAAATCATGCCATACGAGAGCATCGCCAAGCCCCAACACCCCGCGCGCTGCCAACCCGTCAAAAACTGGAACCCAACCCACACCAACCAAGCCGCCCAAATCCCGTAAACAAAACCGAAACCGATATGACCGATCAATCCCGTCGGGTTATCTGCGCCCGAACCACCCGTATTGACGATCTCAACCACGCCGAACAGTTGAAGCAGACACAACAATAGATGCAGAGCCAACCCCACAGAAAGCGCCAATAAAAAACGATACCGCCACACACCGTCAGCAAGGGCGGCGACCAACAGCGGCATCAACAACCAGAACCAGCTGCGCCCCAACAGACGCAAGCCCTGATGAACATCTTCACTCCACAACAGCCCGAGCAGCATCAGCGCAACATAAGCCACCCATGCCAACGCCAATCCACGATACGCGCGCCAGAACATCTCGGCTCCTGAGCGCAACACTCCCGAAAACAGCCCCACAACCAAGGCAATCGCAAACAGCAAATTACTCCCCGCTACCGACACAGGAAACAGCAACGCGCCGAGCAGCAGTCCACCCATCATCACCCTCTGCAACGGAAGCAATACGTTGGTCAGATTAATGAGAAACCCCATCCCGGCGCACCACCTTGACCAAGGTCAGCCACAAAATATAGAGATCAAACAGCAACGAACGACGGCGCAGATATTCGGCATCCAGCGCGACCTTATCGGGAATCGGCAGTTCATCGCGCCCATTCACCTGCGCCCAACCGGTCACACCCACCGGCAGATGGTGCACACCCTGCTCTGTGCGCAGAGCAATCAGATCATCCTGATTATACAGTGCCGGTCGCGGTCCGACGAAACTCATCTCCCCCGTCAATACACACCAGAGCTGCGGCAGCTCATCGAGGCTCGACTTGCGCAAAAAAGCGCCGATCGGCGTCAGTACACTATCGGGATCCTTCAGCAAATGCGTCGCCACCGCCGGCGTATCGGTCTTCATACTGCGAAACTTCGGCATCCGAAATATCACATTCTCCCGCCCCACCCGATCCGACCAGTAGAGCACCGGCCCTTTCGAGGTCAGCTTCACCAGCAATGCGATACAAAGCATCGGCAGCCATGCAAACGCCAGCACCAACAGGCAAAGAACAATGTCCAACAGCCGTTTCACGGCGCGACCATCTTCGCCAACTGCGCATCCATACTCACCACCGGCTGCCAACCCAGCAGCGTTCGCGCCTTACTCATATCCACCTGCAGCGAACCGAACAGTCGATCCGCCACCGCTTGCTTGCCGGCCAGCGTCAGGGAAAAGCGCATCACACCCACGGGCACAGGAATCAGTCGCGCCGGCTTGCCCATCGCCTTGGCGACTCGGCGCAACAATTCAGCAGTTGAGACATCCTCACCATCCGAGATGAGAAACACCTCATTGGCCGCCTTCGGGTGCTGCATGCACAGTCCGATAAAATCGACCAGATTATCCAATGCCACCAAACTGCGTCGGTTCCTCACCGCACCCAAAGGGAGCGGCACACCTTTGGCTATCCACTGCATCATCTTCTGAAAATTCGCCTTCACACCCGGCCCGTAAATCAACGGCGGACGGATGATCACAACTTCCATCGTCGTCTCTGCAGCGATCTTAAGCAGCCCCTGCTCCGCCTCATATTTCGACCGCCCATAAGGATCTGTCGTCACCACAGGATCACGCTCGGTAAACGGCACGCCATCCGTCGCCTCGCCATTGACCTTGATCGAGCTGAGAAACACAAAACGCTTCACGCCAGCCTGCGCCGCCTGCCGAGCCAGATTCAACGTACCCTCCACATTCACCTTGCGAAAAGCAGCCAACGGATCCGCTGCATGATCATCCATCACATGCACACGCGCAGCACAATGCACCAGGACATCCACCCCCTGCAGACAACGCTCCTCTACAGAGCCCTGCAACAGGTCACAAACCACAGCCTCCACACCTTCCGGCGCCAATCCCCGACGGGAGAGCCCGCGCACCAACCACCCCTGCTGCAACAGCCAAGCACACAAATGCCTCCCCACAAAGCCGGAAGAGCCGGTCACCAAAGCCTGTTTCATTGTCCACCCAGCGTTTGAACCTGATCAAAGCGCAGCACGCTTTTACCATCGCTCAAACTTCTCGACTCACCATTGTAGATAAGTATCGCCTCCGTGATCTTCTCTGTTCGCTGCTTGATTCTTTCGATCGGGGCAAATTGCTTGGCGTAAAACGTAGAGGCAGATTTAATTTCGACTGCAGTCAGACCGTTTCCCGTCGGCAGCAGCACATCAATTTCATTACCGTTGCTATCCCGATAGTAGTACAGGTTTGGCAATTCGCCCCGGTTCAGACGCATTTTCAGCAGCTCAATGACCACCATATTCTCGAAAATAGCACCCACCAGCGGATCCCGACTCACCTGCTCGACCCGGTCGATACCGAGCAAAAACACCAGCAAGCCGACATCGACAAAATAATATTTCGGAGATTTGATCACCCGCTTACCGAAATTCTCAAAGTATGGCGGCAACTTAAAGACAATAAATGAAGCCTCAAGGATGGACAACCAGTGAGCAATGGTTTTGGCGTGCACACCCACATCATTGGCCAGTGAACTCAGATTCAACACCTGCCCCACCCGACCGGCCAACAGCCTGATAAACTTCTCAAACAGCGCCGCATCTTTCACATTGATCATCAAACGCACATCACGTTCAACGTAGGTCTGATAATAGTTTGACCACGCGCGCGTCGGGCGTTGGTTCTGATCGTAAATCCTCGGCAAAAAGCCATGCAGTGCATACGATGCGAAGTCATCAAAGCCGATACCCGCACGATTGAGTTCGGCGATAGAAAACGGCAACAGATTGAGCACCGCAGTGCGTCCAGCCAGCGACTGACCCACAGCCTCTCGCAACTCCAGCTGATGAGAGCCCGTCAACACAAACTCGCCATTGATCATCTGCTCATCAACCCGAGCCTGGATATAACTCAGCAACATCGGCACACGCTGAATCTCATCAATCACCGTTTTGCCTGTAAACTGCCCCAAAAAAGCTTTGGGGTCATGGCTCGCCAGCTCTCGATTCTCCGGCACTTCCAGATTGCAGTAATGGTAATCTGCCGTAGCCACCAGCTGTTTCGCCAACGTTGTCTTGCCCGCCTGCCTAGGCCCCAGCAACGTCACAACCGGATACTCCTGCAGCAACTGCATCATCTCGTCTTCAATGTCTCGCGCAATCATTGCAGCAACCTTAGTTTATGCAAAACTGGAGTTCAACTCCTGTTTTGCATAAACTACCAAACACGCTTCACATCACCTCCCCTGCCGCCGCACCAGCCAGATCCTCATGGCCAGGAGAAAACAACATCAGGGCACATTTCATGGCAACGCTGTCTCACGCCACACCGTATGCCGCACATAATCGGTGTAACTCTGAATAATCCTCGCCACCTTCAGCGACACACGGCCGCCATTATAATCCGCCACCTGCCGGATGGCCGGTTGCTGGGCATCAAAATGCGCCAGCGCCATGGCCACGGCCTGCAATACCCGTTCAGGCTCAACATCTGACATGATGACCGTCCCTTCATCCATGCCCTCAGGCCGCTCATGTGCCTGGCGCAGCGTCACGGCCGGCAGGTTGAGCAACGACCCCTCTTCAGCAATGGTGCCGCTGTCCGAGATCACACATCGTGCCTGCTTCTGCAACTGCACATAGTCGAGAAAACCCATCGCCTTCATAAAGCGGATACGCGCATCGACTTCACCGTGCGCCAGCGCATCGAGCCGCCTGCGTGTGCGCGGATGCACAGAAAAGATAATCGGCACATCATATTCCTCCGCCAGCGCATTCAGCGCATCCAGCAGCGCGCTCAGCCGCTCCGGTGTATCCACGTTCTCTTCCCGATGCACACTGATCAGAAAATAATTGCGCTCCGTAAGCGACAGCCTCGCCAACACATCCGACGCATCGATTTTCTGCGCATAATAACCCAAGACCTCCTGCATACAGGAACCGGTCTTAATCACCGTTTCAGATCGGATACCCTCAGCCAACAGGTAACGCCGCGCATGCTCAGTGAGCGGCATATTGATATCGCTGATATGATCGACAATACGCCGGTTGATCTCCTCCGGCACTCGCTCATCGAAGCAGCGATTGCCCGCCTCCATGTGAAACACCGGAATCTTCCGCCGCTTGGCCACAATCGCCGCCATACAGCTGTTGGTATCGCCATAGAGCAGCACCGCATCCGGCTGCTCGTCGGCCAGCACCGGATCCGCTCGGGCAATCACCTGGGCGATCGTCTCCGCCGCCGTTGCGCCTGCCGCCTCGAGATAATAATCGGGCTGACGAATTTCCAGATCGTCAAAGAACACCCGATTCAGTTCATCATCATAATTCTGGCCGGTGTGCACCAGCACATGATCAAAGCAGCGCTCCAGTTCAGCAATCACACGACTCAGTTTAATCAGTTCTGGGCGCGTACCGACAATAGTCATCACCTTCAAACGAACATGGTGCGTCATGCCAGCAGCTCCCCGCCCTCGGACAATTTCACCATCCCCGGCAACAGGCGATGCGCCTCCAGCAGTTTCCGTGTTCCGTCAAAATCCAGCACGGTATCTGCCGAACTAAACTCCTTCTCCAATGCACTTGGCACTGGCTCGGCAGACAGCTCAGGCAGCATCGGCCGGATCGCATAGTAATCACCTCGTCGAATGGTGTGATAGCACTCCTCTTCGGAGACCATAATCTCGTGCATCTTCTCACCCGGACGGATGCCGGTCACCTTGATCTCAATATTACGATCACCGATCAAAGCCTTGGCGATATTCTCCACCGTAGCCGCCGGTGCATCAGGCACCAGCGTCTCACCGGGTGCCGCTGTTCTTAATGCAGCAAACACCGTATCAACTGCCTGATCCAGACTCAGCAGAAAACGGGTCATCTCCGGCACGGTGACCGTAACCGGGCCGCCATGCGCAATCTGATCGTGAAACAATGGAATCACCGAACCGCGCGAAGCCAGTACATTGCCGTAACGCACACAAATAAAGCGCGTATTGGGGTTGAGCACATTGGCGCTGGTAAAAATGCGCTCCTGAATCGCCTTGGTCATCCCCATCACATTGACCGGCTTGGCAGCCTTGTCCGTGCTCACCCCGACCACTGCCTCCACCGGATAGTCATGCTCATTAATCGCACGAACAATATTCATCGCACCAACACAGTTGGTCATCACGGCCTGATCAGGAAAATATTCACAGGTCGGCACCTGTTTCAGCGCCGCAGCATTGATCACGACATCCACACCTTTAATCGCCGCGCAGACCTCGCCGTAGTGGCGAACATTGCCAATTCGGAACTCCAGCGCCTGCCTGAAATTATTAAAAATCACTTCATCGGTGGTGACCGTTTTATGCATATATGCCATGCGCATATCATGCTGTTTGCCCTCATCGCGGCTCATCACAATCACCTTGGCTGGCGTCCCAAGCTCACCGGAGAGCAGACGCCGAACCAACACCTTGCCCATCGAGCCTGTACCACCGGTCACCAAAATCTTCTTTCCATCTAAGATCATCTGTATCTCTCCTGAATCTGTTCAGCCAGCTCCGCTAACATCCGCTCCCACGTTGGTGTCTGATAGCCCGTTGCCTGTGCAAAACGCCGGCCATCGAGACTACGGTCGCAACAAAACGCATCATCCGGCTGCAGGGTTACATCGCTGCGCCCGAGCTTCTCACCCAGCAGTGCCAGCAGTGCATATTTATCGATCGGCGCACTGGCCACGTGCCATAAGCCGGAAAGATCCGGATGTCGGAACAACACCTGCTCAATGATTCGAGCCATCTCCATGGTGGTAAAGCCGGAATAGATGGCTCGCGTAAATCCCTTGATCTCCCCCCGTTGCGCCAGATACCACTCGATCAAACTCCGTTTGCGCGCCAGTTCGAGACCGATGATCGATGTTCGTAATGTGACAGCATGCGCATCCCGCACCTCTCCGAGCAGTTTCGAGCGGCCATACAGATCGCGCGCATCTTCCAGATCATCCTCGCGATACATCCCCTGCTTGCCGGAGAACACACAGTCCGTACTCAAATGAACCAAGCGCGCGCCCATCTCGCCACAGAGCTGGCTCAGGCGATGCGGCAGGAGTGCATTGATCTCAATACTCAGAATAGCATCACTCGCCTCATCGCGCTGTTTTACAATACCGATCGCATTCACAATCGCATCCGCTCTGAATGCTTTTGCCACCCGTTCAACAGCAGAAAAATCACGCACATCAACACGATAAAAACTATTCTCATCAGAAAAGAGCCCATAATGCACATAGCAATCGGCATCATTTCTGAGCGTCACCCGCACATCATGACGCCCCTGCCACGATCGCAGCAGCTGGTGCCCCAACATCCCGTCGCCGCCAAGAATCAAAATTTTCATTGGCATTTTCTAATCATGTTGCACGCCCAAAACGGTCAAAAATTTCCAACATACCTACATGCCCCTCACTCACGACTCGGATGATTTCATTCCGATAGTCCCCTATGACCGCCTCAACTTGAGCAACTCGCCGATTCCCCGTCCTAAGCCAGACGACAAACGGGGGAAAACCATTGACCAGCAATATATCGTTAAAATCGGCGTCATTTGTCACGATCACGTACCCTTCAGACCGCGCAAACCTCCAGATATCAAAATCGCTTGCCCGCTCCAACCCAAGTTCACGCACATGCCGACTACCGGGAAACGCATCCTGTAATCTTTCACTTAATTTGTAAGAAAGATTTTCATCAAAAAGTAGCTTCATGCACACACAGCTATCTTATGTTCTTTATCCGCAGCATAGGAGAGACAAGCTAGAATATCCTGTTCATTCATGTCTGGAAAATCGTCAATAATCTCACTGATGGACATACCATCAGCCAACATATTGAGCACGTCATACACCGTAATCCTCAACCCCCTTACACAGGGCTGACTCGACCTCTTTCCCGCTTCCAAAGTAATGATATCCCGATAATCAATCATACATTCTCCTTCACCACTTCACACATCCACTGCTCCAGCCGCGTAATCAGCATATCGCGTTCGAAATGCGCACTATAATATGCGTGCCCTCGCATGCCCATCGCCTGCCGCTCTACTGCTGGCAGGCGATGGAGCTGCATTGCAGCATCGGCAAGTGCCTTGTCATCTTCTGCAGGGACTGCCAACCCCGATCCGGACTCTTCAACCACCCTTGCCCCCTCACCATCAAGCGCTGCCAACAAAGGACGACCGCAGGCCATATAGGACTGCACCTTACTCGGAATGGTCTGGGAAAACACTTGATCCGCTTTCAACGTTACCAACAGTGCATCGGCATGGGCAAAGAACTCCGGCATGGTTTCGGCCGGAAAACTGCCAACAAAATGTACCTGACCATCCAGTGCGAGACGTTGAATCTCTTGTTGCATCCACGTTCGCCTGCGACCATCACCAATCATGATCCAGTGAACATCCGCCTTCCCCTTCAATCGATTTGCCGCGGCAACTATTGTCTCCAGAGATTGCGCTTCCCCCATATTTCCGGCAAACATCACCTTAAAACCGCTCGGCAAATCCACATCCGGAATCGCCGCCGCAGATAGCGGTTTATAGAACGCTTCCGCCCAGTTGGGATAGTATCGCACCCGCTCACGCACAGCCCCAGCTGCCACCGCGGGCTCCACAAATGCCTCCGACTGCACCAACACCCGATCGCAATGGCGGTAAATCCAGCGCACCACGCGCCCAACCACCTTCAATACCGCCGGAGCCTCCACAGCCCCGGCTGCCGTCAAACTCTCCGGCCACAAATCCTGCACCCAGAACAGCAGTGGCGCTTTTTTCAGCTTACGCATCAAGATAGCTGGAATACCCACCGTGAACGGCGACGGCTCATACACAAAAATCACATCAAAATCGTGCCGTCTGAAATACCACGGTGCTAGCAAGCAACCGAACAGTGCAAACGAAAAATAGTTCAACGCCAACTGCCAACCCCGACCTTGGCGACGCAAGAACATCGGTGTGCGATAGACCGGCACGCCATCCATCTCATCATAGCGTTTTCGCCACCAGTGATAACCTTCAAATAGCTTGCCGCCCGGATAGTTGGGCATACCTGTAAGAACAGAAACACCATGCCCACACTCTTTCAATGCCTGCGTCAAATCATTGATGCGAAACTGCTCCGGCCAGAAATAGTGGCTAACGATAAGAACTTTCAATATCAGTCTCGCACATTCATTTTATGACCAACCACTAAACAATGAGAAAAGACGCATCCGTAACCAATATAGCCGTACGGTTGCATGGAACACTCCGCGCATCCTATCTTCAAAATCAATATCTTTAGCAAAAAGAATACTCAACCAACTTCCAGAATAGCGCAATGTCTCCACAGCAGCAATTCCAGCCAGTTTTTTCCTAGAATCCGCAGGCAGATCCATTCTGTACTTTTCCAAAAAATGACCAAAAGCAATATATCTCTTATGAAACAGTTCATTCAATTCATCAAAAGGCACCATCCTACTAAGGGAATTTCCTTGGTGAATACGATAGTAAATCCCAATACTCAAAACATGATAAACGGAGACATCCATATATTTTGCATGTAAAACCGCCCAAAGGTCTTCATTTCCAAGACAGGCAGGAATTGAGAAAAACTTCTCCGCAAACGCCTTATTAAACATCATTGTGCCACCACTGTAGAGGCCTTCTTCTGAATTTCTTGGGGTGACAATACCGGAGAATTTTGGTTTATCTGAAAAGGTTTTTAAACGACACAATGATACGGCTGGGCGATCATCAACGACATCAAGCAACGGCGTCACTCGTTCCTGCAACGACTGATGCGGCAAAACATCATCCCCTGCGAAAAAGACAAAAAAAGCACCAAAGGAACACTCATATGCCAAATTATAAGCAGCGACCTTCCCTTTGCCCGTGTTTTGAATTACACGAATGTTCGGATATTTATCAGCATATTCATCTGCAATATTTCTCGTCAAGTCTGATGAATGATCATCAACCAATAAAACTTCCCAGTGAGGATAAGATTGATCAATAATACTATCCAGTGACTCCATCAGATGTTTTTCTTCATTTTTTACTGCCAACAAGATTGAAATCAGTGGGATATTATTTGGTTTCATCATTAAACTCACAGACTAATCACATAAATGAATGCGAACACAAAGCATGCCAACAACATCAAGAAAATTGACGTACAATCAACAGACATTTTTAAGCTGCGCCCAGCGAACCAGATTCAGCCAACGCCATACCTGCCAATCAAACACCTGCTGCCCTGCCAACACCCTCTGCCATGTCTGGCGCAACATATCCGCATGAAAAACAGGCAGCCCATCCGCATCATCCAGCACCGATTCCACCCACGGAGAAAGAGCCGTCAGCCACTCCCGCTCCGGCGTAGCGAAACCAATCTTATCCCGTCGATCCAGAATACCATCCGGCACAATGCCTCGCATCGCATGCTTAAATAGCGCCTTGGTCGTACCATCCCTGTCAATATGGAACTCCTCCGGTAAGCTCAGTGAAAACTCCGCCAGTTCACGGGTCAAAAATGGCACTCGACTCTCGATGGAAAAATGCATTGAATTGCGATCACCATGACGAAGCAACGCCGGAAGTCCGCGCTGTGTGAGCTGTCTGGCCAATTCTCTGCGCACATATTCCCTACCCGAATACAGCTGCTCCACCCTTGGCACATCGAAAGCGACCCCGCGCGATCGCAACCACGACAGATTCAACCACGGTGGTGTCAGCGAAGAGCGGCCGATCGAACGCATCAGGGGATACAAAGCTTTCGGCGCAAACTGCCCCACCAAACGCTTAAAGACCTCCTTTCTACTACGATCCGGCCACTGACTGGTGGCATTGAAAAAGTGCCATGCTTCAAATATCCGCCCATGAACCAGCAGCGTCTTCAAACGTTCACCAGGGAAACCAATATAACCGGCAAACATCTCATCAGCACCCTGCCCGTCCATAGTCACCTTAATCCCAGCCTCATGCGCCAAGCGGAACACTCTATATTGGGCGTAAATACTGGTGCTACCGAACGGTTCACCCTGCGCCTGAATCAACGCATCGAGATCGGCCACAAGCTCCGTCGGATCAATCCGCACTTTGTGTGAAATCGCCCCCACCTTAGCAGCAACAAGATCAGCCCATTGTTCTTCATTCACATCGCTGCCAGCAGCCACAAAGGTAAACACTGGTAAATCCATATCCGGCTCCAGATGACGGATTGCGCAAGTCACAGCAGACGAGTCCACCCCTCCGGAGAGCGCTGCACCCACCGGCACATCGCTGCGCAGATGCAGACGCACATTATCCAAGAACATCGCCCGCAATTTGTCTGCAGCATCTTCAAACGACAGCGACGATCTCTGCGCCAACTCCGGCTGCCAATAGCGCTTCTTCTCTACAATAGAACCCGTCTCGCTATCAACCACCATGTAATGCGCCGGCAACAACTGCCGAACCCCTTCGATCATCGTCTCTTCCTGCGAGTCATAATCACCAAAGAGCAGATAATCATAGGTGCGTTGCGGCGAAGCCTGCCGTCCCACACTTGGAAAAGTGAGCAACACAGGCAGCTCTGAAGCAAACACCAAGCCCCCTGCCGCATCACAATGATAATAGAACGGCTTAATGCCGAAATGATCCCGGATCAGATAAAGTCGCTTCTCTTTTTCATCATGAATAGCCATGGCAAACATACCGGAAAAACGCACCAAGCAATCCAGCCCCCAATGCGCAAAGGCGTGAAGCACCACCTCGGTGTCGGTATGCGTCTTAAAGCAAACGCCCTTCGCCTCCAACTCGCGGCGCAACTCAAGATAATTATATACTTCTCCATTAAAGGAGAGGCGAAACCGCCCATCCTCAGTCACCATCGGCTGTTTGCCCAATGGGGAGAGATCGAGAATCGAGAGGCGCACATGCCCCAGGAACAGCGGAATATCGCCCCTTAATTCATGCTCGCGCGCATGCCATCGACCATCCCCCAGCTGAAACATCATCCCGTGGTCATCAGGGCCGCGATGCCTTAATAGACGAAAGGAGTCAGCAACCAGCTGTCGAGAATCAGCATGGCGATCTCCACCACGAGAAACCCAACCAAAAACCCCACACATCAGCGCTGTACCAGCTGTTGAACGCTTTCCAGAAACTGTGGCTCCTGTGCATCAAAACAGAGCTCTTTCGCCGCCGCATCTGATTGCTGCTTGCAGTGCCAGAGATCGTGACAACTCATACTTTGAACCGTTTTAGCGATTGACTGTGCCGAAAAATCATCACTCACCCGCCCCAAATCATATTGACGAACAAGCCGAGCCATCTCCTGCGATGGCCCGGTCACAATAGCAAGGCGCGCCTGCACGAACTCAAAAAATTTATTGGGTAAACACATCTGATAATTCAAATTGTTTGGTGGGATCACAGCCAAACCAATATCGTACCGATTCAGCATCGGCACAATCTCTTCAGTCGCCACTGGAGACATAAAATGCACCCTATCGCAAGCCATCGCCTTCAGCTCCTCAATATAGGGATCGGGCTCGCGAACACTGACTAGGTAGAGATACAATTCATAGCGATCATCCAATTCATCCATCGCACGAACCATCTCCTCCAATGCCCGTTCCCGCGCCGCGATGCCATGATGTACTAGGCGAATACGAGAATTAGATAATGGGTGGGGCTGAGCATCATAAATGTATGGAGCGTTCAACATTACCATAGGCTGCACGCCAAAGTGGCTTTGATATTCATCAGCAATCCCCTGACAAACCGTGCTCATTACAGCAGCCTTAGACAGGTAAACCCTACATAACCACTCCTTAAATCCTGAAAAAAAGAAACGCCAAAAAAAGCCACCCCACTCGGCAGGCGCATATTCATGCGCATCAAGAAATACCGGAGATGAATCTGCGATTTTCAAAGCCACAGGAAGAGACTCAACATCATTGGCCAGCACCAAATCAAATTGAGGAGAACCTGCATCTCGCCACTGCTGCTTCAAACTTTTCACTGGCGCCATGGAATTGTAATAGGATAAATAGCAATGACTTTTCAGTTTCAAAACTGCAATAGCCTTCGAAAGCAAGGTACGTTCCACTACTTCAACTTTCCACCACTTCACTGACTCAATGCCCGGAGACGTATAACCAGCTGCTGTAACTTCGTAGCCTGCACGCACAAGAGAGCGCAGTTGCCTCAGTACACGAGGATCTCGACCCAGAGGAGAAAAACTAATGACTAATATTTTATCCAGTTTCAAATAATACCCCGAACCTTTTCTCTCTCTTTTCTAGTCATCAGCACACTGACAATTGTAACGACAAAAACAAACCATAAGAGCAGTTTCATTTGCCAAGTCAGAACAAATTCCAAAGACAACCACAGCAACAGCATAACTACCAACAATACCAACCAGCTTCGCCACTTACGATATGCTATAGCATAGGCTCTATTGCCCAACCAGAAATACATGCCTGCCATCACGCCTGAGCCACACAACGTAGCCACCGCTGCGCCCATCGCGCCAAACTGCGGTACGAGAATGAAATTCAACCCGACATTCACTGCGGCTGACACAATGTTGATCAATGCGATTACATGCGTTTTATTCGCTATGCCCAAGCCGGGCGAAAACACATACACATTCATCAGCACGACAGCCATCGTCAACCACGGAATCAACTTTGCCGCCACATGATATTCCGGCGCTGTAATCAACACGATGATTTCCGGTGAAAACAAGCTAATAAAGCCTATCAACGGCAGCACCAGCATTAAAAAATAGGTAAAAATATCCCCAATAATACGGGGTGTGCCTGATTCCTTATAATGCTGATAAACCAATGGTGTTAACGACATCTGAAAAGCCATAAGAACCAAAGATACAATAGTTGCCACACGGTATGCCACGCTATAAATACCAACAGCTTCCACACCTAGAAATTCACGCAACACCCATCGATCAGCGTACAAGCTCAAATAGACTGCAATACCGGAAAGAACCAAGGGTGCCGAATAGGCAATCATTTTTTTGAAAGCAGGATAATCAAACAGAAAAAGAATAGGCACAGTAATTCGAGAGAAATAAACAGCCAACGACAATGCCAAAACACTGCCTGCCAACTGCCCCCATATAACCCCCATCACACCCTTGCTAAAGCCCACAATCAGCGTAACGGCAACAATAGTAGTCACCAAAGAGAATATTATACTAACAAATGCATAGGCTCCGGATTGCGATGTGAAACGCAATTGATTCTGAAGCAAATAAAACAGTGCATTGGCAATCATTGCAAGCGAGCCAATACATACTTCATGAACAAGATGCTCATTGCCCAGCACAAGCTGCGCCATCGACTCAGGAAACAGCCAAACGACGACGGCAAACATCGTAAAACCAAACGCCGTAAACCAAAATGATGTCGAAGCATAGACCCGCTTCTGCAAAACATCTGCATCTGGCATCATACGAGCAACAGCCTGACTAATCTCAAGAGGCAAAGTCAGATTGAGAATTGCAAAAAAAACGGCTAGAAACTCCATCACTCCGTAGTCAGATGGAGTGAGATAATGGGTATAGACAGGCAATAGAAAAAAACCGATTCCTCGAGTTAATATACTGGGAATCACATAAATAGCGCTATCCTTGAAGAAGCGCCTTATCATCGGACACGATCACAATGTCTCATACAATTGCCAAAGCTCCTGATTTACTTTGTCACAATCAAAATGTTCTTCAACATACCGTCTCCCAGCCACTCCAAGGCGCCGCCTCTCTTCCGGATTTTCAATCAACCACTGCAATTGTTCTTTAATATTTTCTATTGTGGCATTGACAATCGGAACATCAGGAAAATGACGATCTTTCGCTTCATCAACCAAATAACACACCACCGGCTTACCATAGTACATTGCCTCCACAGCCAAAGTCCCAAAGCCGCCCAACAACAACTGATCCACGATGATATCTGCCTCTTCACGGTAAACACGTAACGCTTCTTCATTCGCCATGTTTTCGATGCGTCTATATTCAAAAACATATCCATCTTCTTTCAGTGCTTGAACTGCTTGCTCAATATATTGGGTGCCCTTCAGCCCCTGGTGGCTAGGCGCATGCACAACCAACGGTATATCATGGACACTGTAGTGCGGCGAATATGCGTTCATATCAAGCAAATTATGCACCCACAAATCCCTCTCAATCATCTTATCAGGAAACACCACTGCTGCCGATTCATAGAGTTCCCGAGGAGCTACCACACGACTAACCCAAAGCTTATGCCAGCGCATCTTTCTCTTCTTGCCTGCATCAAAGGCAGGTCCGTCAAGGGGTGAATGTATTAGCTGCCAAAAAGGATTACGCTTTTTTTCAACCTCCATCAAGCGAATATCACTCCCGCAATAAACCATCACAATCTTCTTGCCGAAAAGCCTCAAAAACGGCAAATCGAGATTAAATGGCAACAATGAACAGCCGGAATAAAAACAAAACAGGTCATACTTACAAAGACATTGAACAAAAAAACAGAGCATTATTAATAAACTCGAGAACGCCCTACCCTTATCCAACCTCCAACTAAAATGACTCTCCTTAACGATAACTGGATCTGTAGCATAGGTGACAAAATCAGATATATTACCCTGTTCTCGCTGCCAATCCGCAAGGATACGGCCTATTCCGGCGATATTTACAGGACCATGGTATACACGAAATGACACTAACTCGCCCTACCGTTTTGATGCAGGAATGCCAAAAAACCTTTCTCCTTCTCCCACGTCTCGATTCACAAAAGACATCGCCCCTATCACTGCACGATCACCGATAGAAACACCTTTCTGAATCACCACTTGAGGCCCTATGTATACGCCATTGCCAATCGTCACAGGAGCCCTTTCGATCGGGCTGTGCCCTAGACTTGTGGACCATTGCACAGTGTCGTGCGTGTAGAGCTGAGCGCCTGCACTAATGGAGCAATAATCGCCGATCACTAAGCCACCGCTACCATCTAGAATAACATTCGGCCCAATCCACGTATTCTCACCCACCACAACATCACCCAGTACCAACACGTTGTCATAGCAGGAGGAACCTTTGCCAAACCCAAGGTATTGCGCCGTCTCCCATCGGTCAGTAAACAAATCACCGAAGGAAACATGTCGACAATATCTATGCAACATGCGTTGCCGCAAGTAGATGAAAATCTTGCGTAAAACTGGAGAAACCCTTACGTATTCAACCACCGCTTGATCTCCTTCACCACCTCATCAACCTGCACTCCTGAATAACATGGAAGCGTAACCGTTGTTTGCTCAAGCAAAGTAGAATGACGCTGTTCTCTAGCATACTTGGATAAATAGTATGAGGTATGGCTCATGGCATATGTCCCAATGGTCGTTTCAATTCCTTGCTCTTTCAAAAAAAGAATTAACGCATCACGGTTATACCCTTCAGGCACCTTAAAGACCAACGACTGGACATTGTGGCGCACCCGCTCTCCACTCACTTGTGCAAAAAACCCCAGTGGTTCAAGCTGTTTTTTATACCTTCTTAAAATTGATAAGCGCTCATCAACGATCGCATCAATTTTGGCCAACTGCTTGCACCCCATAATCGCCTGCAACTCAGGCAGGCGGAAATTGTAACCATAATCGACAAAATCCATGGCGACACCATTCATTCCCCTAGCGCCATGCAATAACTTCACACGAAGCCATTCTGCCCAATCATCTCTGTGCGTTGTAATAGCTCCCCCTTCACCAGTACTTAACAACTTTCTCGGATGAAAACTAAAACATGTTAAATCCGCAATCGAGCCGCATCGCTTACCATTCTCCGCACTACCGATCGCACAGGCAGCATCCTCAATCAACGGCAGGTGATGCCGTTCACAAATCGCTTTAATTTCAGTCACACCAGCAGGGTTGCCAAGGGCATCTACAAACATGACCGCCTTGGTTCGGGAGGTAATCTTTTGTTCCAATTCAGATGGAAGCATATTAAATGTTTCAGAATTCACATCAGCGAAAACAGGAACGGCTCCCAAATCCTCGATGACATTGGCTGAGGCTGGAAAAGAAAAATCAGAGACAATAACCTCATCGTTCTTTCCGATATGCAACAGCTTCAAACACATCCACAGTGCTGTTGTAGCAGAGGTAGTCAAAAAGGCATACTTTGCACCCGTATATTCAGCCAGCTGTTCGGAAAATACCTCTACATGCTGACCCCGCGTAAATATCCCGCTCTCAAACACCTCACGAAATTCTTCTTCAACTTCATCATAACTGATGTATGGTCTTGCTAAACGTACTCGCATTATACCTCACGCCCAATTTCGCTCCGATACCAATCAAGCGTGTCTTTTAAGCCCTGATCAAATGGCGTCAAAGAGTAGTCAATCAAACTTCGGACTTTTTCATTACTGGCGTTATGACATTGCACATCTGACTTTCGCTCATCTTTCTGCAAGCACTCACCACGGTAGTTCATCTCACGGCAAATCATCTGTAAAAGATCGCGGATCGACACTTGGTTGTCTGTAGAAATATTGACCGATCCACCCGCCTCGAGGACATCATGTACCTTTAGCACAGCATCAACAGTATCATGCACATAGATAAAATCCCTGCTCTGAAGACCATCGCCGTGTATCTCAGGAGGAATACCATTCAAGATTCGATAGGCGGTAATGGGAATAATGCCAGCCAAACAACCTTTATAATTCTGACGCGGTCCATAATTGTTGAATGGCCTTACAATGTAGGCATCCAAATCAAACATGCGCACATAGCTCTCCACAGCTTGATCTGCTGCTGCCTTCCCAGCTGCGTAGGTAGTGGTTGGGTTTTTAGGGTGCGCTTCATCCATCGGCTCATACACAGCCGTACCATACACTTCCGATGTTGAAAAATGGCATAGTGTTGTAAATTTTTTCTTCCTCTGCGCCTCCAACAAATGAAGCACAACATGAACATTCGTAGAGAATGCATTGGATGGATTGATAAATGAATAATTCAATGCCTTCGTCGCACAATTAAAAACAATATCTATATCATGTCGTTCAAAGACATAATCAACACAGCCGAACAGCTCCAAATCATCTCGATACAAACTCACTCGACCAGACTCAAAAGCTTGCCTCAAATTCTCCTCGTCACCAGTAAATAGATTGTCCACGACGACAACCTCACGTGCACCATCGTCAAGCAATCGATCAACCAAGTGACTTCCTATAAAGCCCGCTCCACCTGTCACCAAAACGCCGGAACCATTCACGGGAGGTCGATGATGTAGCGGCATCACGAATTCATCCTCTCTTCTGCTTGTTCAAGTATTTTTAGCATTCGAATCCCCTGCTCAGGCCCTGAAAGCGATGCTGTCCCTGTCCGCACACATTGAGCAAAATGGTCGATACTGCTATACAAGGCATCCTTCGGTGGCAAATAAGGAATAAAAATATCACCAACTCTTGTTTCGACAGCATAATCATGGTACTCGATATCTTCGCCGGAAATCACATCAACACCCTTGTCATAGACAACCAATTTTTCCGTGGATGGTCGCATATCATCAAACACAACCATTTTTTTCGTGCCAGCTACGATCAGCTTCCTCTCCTTCAAAGGAGAAATCCAGCTGGATTGAATATGGGCAATAAAATCATGGTAGCGTAGCATCAAAAAAGTAAGACTCTCTTTAGGATTATACTTCTTCTCCCCCACTGCCCGGATATAAAAAGGTTCCTTACCGTGCGTCAAAAAATCGATAATCGACAAGTCATGTACGGCCAAATCAGCCATTGCACTCACATCTTTTTTGATCTGACCAAGATTCATTCGCATTGCATCAATATACAAAAAATCACCAATCTCCCCACTATCCACCATTTCCCGAATCTTCTGAATACAAGGATGATAAATCATGATATGATCGACGTGCAACGTGAGCTGCTTTTCTGCTGCCAATGCAGCCAATTCCTCACCTTCCTCAACTGTTGAGGTAAATGGCTTTTCAACATATACATGTTTCCCTGCAACAAGCGCCTCTTTTACCAGTCGATAATGACCACTAGTTTCCACAACGACAGCAACAGATTGGATCTCTTCATTGACGAGCAATTTTCGATAATCCTCTTCGTAGCAAACCTGATCAATATAGCACGCTCGCGCTTTATCAAGTCTAGCTGGCTTGCAATCGCAGATTGTATGCAACCTCAAATTTTCATTTGCAAAAATATTTTTTGCAACATTAGGACCCCAATAGCCATAGCCAATTAATGCAATATTCATTCCTTTGTTCCCATCTTTCATAAAGCCACCTGCTTTCCACAACAAGAACAACGTCCCGTATCATCCAGACGATGACCGCACTCACAAACAAAGGCCACAACTCTCGCAGGGTTCCCGATAACCAACCCATGATCTGGAACAGACTTAGTCACAACAGATCCCGCACCTACCATAGCAAAAACGCCAATTTCGACACCACACACAATCGTAGCATTACTGCCAATGCTCGCCCCATGACGTACTTTTGTTGAAGTAATATGCCAATCCACATTAAAAGCTCTTGGCACCTTATCATTTGAAAACGCTACATTCGGCCCAACAAACACATCATGCTCTATCGTCACGCCATAATAAACAGAAACACCATTCTGAATTTTGCAGCGATCACCGATCAAAACATCATGATCAATGTAAACGTCTTTCGAAATGATGCAATCACATCCGATGCTCGCACCCTCTCTGACTTGGACATTCACCCAAACCTTACTACCGCGTCCTAATTTCGCGCCGGAAGAGACACTTGCACTTGGATGAATAAAAACATCACTCATTGTTTGACTGCAACGCCAAAGCGATCTCCTTCATCTTTGTATCTTCCAAATAGGGATGCATTGGCAAACTCAAAACGCGTTCAGCAACATATTCACCATGTTCAAAACGATCTGGACATGCCAGTGCTGGCTGGCGATTCAGCGGAATTGGGTAGTGAACAGCTGTTGGCACTCCAACCTCTTGCAACTTCTCCTGCATTGCATCGCGGTTCTTCACCAGAACGGTATACTGAGCATAAACCGACGTATTGTGCGGCTCGATATATGGCGTTGTTACAACATCGCCCAGCAATTCCGTATAGCGCGCACCAATCCGGCCACGCGCTTGCACCTCTTCATCAAACATATCCATCTTGGCCAATAAAACCGCTGCCTGCAACGTATCCAGACGCCCATTCACACCAATGCGCGGATGGTGATAACGCCGATCTTGGCCATGCTCGCGAATCTCGCGCATCGCCTTGGCCAATTCATCATCATTGGTAAAACAAGCCCCCCCATCGCCATAACAACCCAGCGGTTTGGAGGGAAAAAAGCTGGTGCAGCCGATCGTTGTCAAACCGCACGATTTTCTACCCTTGTAGGTAGCACCAAAGCTCTGGCAGCCATCTTCAATCACCGGCAAACCACGCTTTTCGGCAATCGCATTAATCGCGTCGTAATCGGCGCACTGGCCATAAAGAGAGACCGGCATAATAGCTTTCGTTTTGTCTGTAATTGCGACTTCCAACAGTGAAGGATCAAGATTGTAGGTTTTCGGATCAATATCGACAAACACCGGCTTGGCACCAAGCAGCGCGATCGTTTCCGCCGTAGCAATAAAGCTGAACGGTGTGGTAATCACCTCATCACCGTGCCCAATACCCAACGCCATCATGGCGATTAGCAGCGCATCTGTACCACTCCCCACGCCAATAGCATGTTTCACACCCACATAATCCGCCAGACGATCTTCCAGTGCGTCAACCTCTGAGCCCATGATATAACACCCATGCTGAAGCACTGTATGCATGTTTTTTTCCAATTGCGGACGAAGCAGATCCTGTTGTGTTTTCAGATCGATGAAATCGGCGCTATTTCCAGATGATGGTTGACCCAACCACTCTAAAGCCGCTGAAGGGGTTACTGCATCCACACGACCCAATGTATCAAAGGATTGATCGCTCGTAACAATCACTGTCTCCCCATGCAGGGCACAGGCAGCCAGTGCGATCTGAGCATCTTCATAGTCACGCGCTTTCGAATATGCATCATACTGTTCATAACCAAAATCACTCAATACATTGACCCGGGATAACAGATGATCCATCAACTGCTGCACCATCGAACGTGCTTCCGAACTACTAGCTCCGGCATGTTTCAGTTGGCAAGTAGCGAGGTAGTCCAAGGTAGGCAAAGAAGATGCCGACACCCAACCGGAAGCCCGCGTACCAACCGCATCAAACAGGAGATGAAGCGTTTCAACATTCGCTCTGGCAAACCACAGGTCGAGAACCGCATTCACATCGAAAACAAGGTGCTTCATGAATGTTTTTCCGCCAAATACTGATGCCATGCAGCCTTATCGTCGGCCACCGTTTGCGGCAGATGACCCCGTCGGTATTTCCCGAGGATTGCATTCAGATCGTCAGCAATCGAACCATGCCCTCCACCCAACGAAGCCTCTACAAGCGCTTCATCAGGGAGTTCAAGCACGACCGGAAAAGAGTCACGTTGCAGCCTCAACTGCGCCGGCAACCGCAGTTTTCCATGATCGTAAAAAGCTGTTACCCGCATATCCGCTGCACCTCACCATCCTTCAATTGATACCGCTCTCCGGTATGTACACAGGTTGTATCAGCCTCGCCATGCAAAGGCAAATCAAGCCGCTCACCATAAGCGCTCATCCAACCAATCTGTTTGGCAGGCACACCGACCATCAACGCGTAATCGGGCACATCCCGATTTACCACGGCACCTGCACCAACAAATGCGTAGCAGCCAATCGTCGTGCCGCACACAATCGTGCAATTAGCGCCAAGCGTCGCACCCTGCTTAACCAGAGTGTCGCGATACTCATCCTTTCGGGAGACTGCGGAACGCGGATTATACACATTGGTAAACACCATGCTCGGCCCGCAGAACACATCATCCTCCAAGGTCACATTATCGTACACCGATACATTGTTCTGAATCTTGACGTTGTCACCGATCGCAACTCGGCTCCCTACAAACACATTCTGCCCCAGCGAACAACCACGCCCGATGCGAGCCCCTCCACACACATGCACCCAATGCCAGATACGACTGCCAGCGCCAATTTGCGCACCAGCATCCACAATCGCTGTTTCATGAATAGTCGTCATCAATACTCCAACGGCAGACAATCTAGGACGATTGTCCGAACTTCCTCTGCCAAGTTGATAGCCTCCTCAGCAGTCTCTATATCCGGCCAAAACTCAAAATCATACCGCACAGACACGGCATAATCTGACAGCTCTTCCAATGCCAACTCTTGAAATTGCCCACTATTGATAAATGCTAAACAGTGGCTCTGTAGCTCTTCAAGATCATGTGTACGAGGAATTATCTCACCATGAAAGGCCAAGACTGCTTTCAAATATTTTTCTGCTGCCTGTTGTGCGTGGAAACAAGCCGTATCATACGGACCTTCACTGCACACAGTACGCTTCGCATTGGCAAAATCGCTGTCACCTTTCATCATCCAGCCCCGAGCTAGGTCGCCCTTATGCTTCATACAACGTTCGACCCTCTCTCAAAATGGTGGTGATAAAAGCATTCGGAACTTCTTTCCACTCCTCTATTTCTCGCGGCGACCACACCACAATATCCTTCGCCTCAAACAAACCTCGGATCGCCCTTCGGTATCGTGCAGAGCGCCTGTATCTAGGCAAATCAGATTCCTCAACCACCAGCAAATCAACATCGCTGTCTGCTCGCGCATCACCCCGTGCCCTTGAGCCAAATAGGACAACTTTACGCGGGTTGCCAGCCAGCTTCATCCTCTCCACCATCTCCGCATATATGTCATCCAATGTGTTCATAGGGCACCACACCGCATTGTTTCATGTGTAACTGTTCAGCTCATCCCACAGTTTGCACGCTAGCTGCGTTGAGCATGCTCATGTGCAATAGCACACTGCGCCTTTTCGCCTTGCTATCGGACAAACCATGGGCGATCTGAACAGTTCCAGTATGTAGCTGAATAATTACTTTCATGTTAATACTCCAACGGCAGATTGATCGTGCAGCCATCACGCGCGGATTTATATGCCGCAATCAACACTTCCAAGCACTTCAAACCCTCGCGCCCATCCACTTCTGGCTCAGCCTCCCCCCGCAACACATCCACCACATTCTTGTAATACAGCGGGTGTCCAAACCCATACACCGATGTAGTCTGGTAGTTCGCATCTAAAATATCCGCATCGTAATCACGATCATCAGCAAATTCCCAATGCAGGATCTCATTGACCGCCATACCTCCGACACGCACCGTCCCCTTATCCCCCAAAATGGTAAGCGAACCTTCCATGTTTTTCGGGTAGGTCAGCATAGTTACCGCCATCGAGCCAAGACCGCCATTGCGCCAGCGCACATTCATCACGCCGGTATCTTCCACCTCAATATCTCTGCCCAACGTGCCGGTCATTGCCTGCACCGAAGCAATCGGCCCGATCAACCAATCCAACAGATCAACATAATGGCTGGCCTGATTCATAAACGCGCCACCATCGAGCTCCCACGTACCACGCCACTTCGCCTGATCATAATAGGATTGAGGGCGGCTCCAGAACACATTCAGATGAACCATGTTAATATGCCCAAAACGCCGCTCATCCACCGCGCGCTTGACCATCTGCAGCGTAGAATTACGACGATTCTGCTTCACCACAAACAATCTCACCTTCGCCTGATCGCAGGCGCGCACCATGCGCAAACCATCCTTCCAGCGCGTGGCCATCGGCTTCTCGGTCAGCACATGAACACCCGCCTCGGCACACATAATCACCTGCTCGGGATGCAATCCACTCGGAGAACATATCGACACCAAATCCAGTTCGGCCTCAGCCAACATCACCTCTAGATTCGCATAACCATCCACGCCGTAACGCGTCTGATGCTCACGCAGACGCTCAGCATCCACATCACACACCGCAGCCAACTCCATATGCTCGGCATGCTTTTCCAGCGAACCAAAATGATTCTTCGAGATGCGGCCACAACCCACAATGCCAACTCTGATTTTTCTGTCTTTTACAACTTTGTACATCTATTCCCCTATAAGCGCCAAACAGAAAACCCGGCCAAAGTGAGCGCGTGTCTGTCAAAAACGGATTTAATATCCACAAACAGAGCACCCGGCTCAGCATGCGCAGCCAATCTCTCTACAGGGATATTTACCAACGCATCATGCGCCACCGCCGCAACCATAGCATCCAACGAGCCGAGCGCATCAAATGGCACCAAATCAATGCCATAGATCCGCTTTGCATCCTCGCCATTCGCCACCGGATCGCATACTTGCACGTCAACACCATACGACTCCAATTCACGAATCACATCGATCACACGCGAATTACGCAAATCCTCACAATTCTCTTTGAAGGTCAGACCCAGCACAGCGACACGCGCACCTTTCACTTTCCGATCAGCCGCGATTAACTCTTTCACCGTTTTCTCAGCAATAAACTTACCCATACCATCGTTAATTTGACGCCCCGCCAAAATCACATCCGGGTGATAACCCAACATCTCCGCCTTATAGGTTAAATAATAAGGATCAACACCAATGCAATGCCCGCCGACAAGCCCCGGCCTAAATGGCAAGAAATTCCATTTGGTTCCTGCCGCCTCCAACACGTCCAGCGTATCAATACCCATCTTATCGAAAATCACGGCCAACTCATTCATCAAAGCAATATTCAAATCACGCTGGGTGTTCTCAATCACCTTGGCCGCCTCTGCCACCTTGATCGTCGGCGCACGATGCACCCCCGCCTCGATCACCTGCTCATACAAGCCCGCAACCTGCTCTAAGATCGCTTCATTCTGACCCGACACAATCTTCACAATTGTTTCGAGTCGATGCACCTTGTCACCGGGGTTAACCCGCTCCGGCGAATAGCCCACGAAAAAGTCCTTACCGCACTGCAGACCCGACTCCCGCTCCAAGACAGGCACACAAACATCCTCTGTCACACCCGGATAGACTGTAGATTCAAAAACAACAATCGCACCACGCTTGAGATTTTGCCCGACTGTCTCCGATGCCTTAATCACCGGCGTCAAATCTGGCTGATGTGCCTGATCAACCGGAGTCGGCACCGCCACCACCACAAAATCACCTTTCGCAATATCCGATGGTGCAGTCGTATATACCAGCTGTTCCGCCCGAACAAACAGCACATCCTCCATCTCACCCGTCGGATCATAACCTTTACGATAAGCATCGACCTTGGCCTGAGAAATCTCAAACCCAAGCGTCGGCATCACCCGCCCAAAAGCCAACGCTAGCGGAAGCCCCACATAGCCTAAACCGACTACAACAACCCTTTTTTTCACTTCAGCACCTCTCTTCCAATCTCCAGCACAGTCGTACTGATCAGTTAGCACACCGCATCCACATCATCAGAACCCCTGCCACCTAGAAGGTGTCATCAAAATGACCCAGTCGACCAAGGGCGCTCGACATCCGGCAGCCAACAATTGATCCACCACATGCAAGCCAATAAAACCATTCCCGCCAAAAACCAGAACCTTCACAACACCTCGGATTTTTCTCTGCTCAATTTCACCAAAGTGTTTCTGAATAATTCGATTGAATCATCGCATCTTTACTAATCAACTGATCTTTTCCAAGCGCAGCCTGCGCTACAATCAAACGGTCAAAAGGATCTCTTGTCCAGCACTGGGCAGAAGCATCCGCAACCACATCAGCAAATGCTCTATCACAGACCGTCAGGCCAAGGTGGTGATGTAAATAGGTAAATATTTCATTGGCGCCAACAGTAATGCGCTTAATCTCATGTAAATAATCAAGTTCCAGCAGCACCATGGGCGAAACACGCATATCCTCAGCCGCCTCGATCGCCGCATATGCAGCAGGGCTTATGCACTTACCACCTGATGCATAGAGCCAAACAAGCACATGCGTATCAAGATAAATCACAGATCAGGCTGCCAGCGATCCGACCAGTCCATATGCACCAATCCTTCAGCATCGCCACAGATCGCATCCGGGTGGGGCTTTAATGACTTCAACTTGCTCCCTCCCCCCGCTGGTTCAATTCGAATTAACTTTCCTTTACGCCTGACTTCAATCACTTCACCCGAATCCACCACCTGATCCAACAGCCGATAAACATCTTTGCGTAGCTGTGTTGCCGAAACACGTATAGTCATGCGTACACCCTAACAAAAGCGTACATGCCGTCAATCACTAGCGTACGCAAATGCTCTGTGCCGCAGCCCAAATTCATCGCTAACAGTCTCGTAATTATTCAGCTGTGAACTCTTGCTTGAGTAAACATCCGACACCCCATACGCCCCCTCACAGCGCCCGCAACCGCGCCTCAGCAGCCGCAATCTCTTCCAGCTTGGCGCTCACCTCATCCAGCTCCTGGCGGACTTTGGCGACGACGGCTTCGGGAGCATTGTTGCAGAATTTCGGGTTGGCCAGTTTATTTTGGCGCTGCTGGATATCTTTCTCCAGTTTCGCCCGGTTCTTCTGCAATCGCGCCAGCTCCTCTGTGACATCGACCAAACCGGCCAGCGGCAGATAGACGGTCGCATCCTTCAACGGCGCCACCGCCGCACCAGCCACCTCATCGCCGGCATCCAGCCAATCGATCGATTCCAGCTTGGCCAGACTCATCAGCAATGCCTGCTGCGCGGCGAGATCGGCCTGCACATCGGCGGCGCAGGCAATCTTGGCGGCGATCCGTTTGCCGGGATTGACGTTCATCTCGCCGCGAATCGAGCGAATCGCCGACACCACCTCAATCACCTGCGCCATGCGCCGCACACTGGCTGCGTCATGGTCATCGCGCACCGCGTGCCAGCTCGCCGTCACCAGTCGCGCATCCGCGCCATGCAGGCTCTGCCAGAGCGTCTCAGTGATATACGGGCAGATCGGATGCAGCAGCTTCAGCCAACCCTCCAGCGCCGTCAGCATCACTGTCTGCGTCTCCGCCTTGGCCGCCGCATCATCGCCATAGAGCGACACCTTCGCCGCCTCCACATACCAGTCGCAGTAGGTGCCCCAGATGAAGTTGTAGAGCGCCCCGGCCGCCTCGTTGAAACGATACTCCGTCAACGCCCGATCCACTTCGCCGGTCACCCGATCCAGCTCGGCGAGAATCCAGCGGTTGACATCCTGCGCCGGCCGCAGCGCCGCATCCGGCACCGCATCGCCGCGATTCATAAAGACAAACCGTGCCGCGTTCCAGATCTTATTCATGAAATTGCGATTCGACTCAATGCGCGACTCATCGAGTTTCACATCGCGCCCCGGCGTCGCCATGTGCGCCAGCGTGAAGCGCAGCGCATCAGCGCCATATTTGCTGCTCATCTCCAGCGGATCGATCACATTGCCCTTTGATTTGGACATCTTCTGCCCCTGCGCATCGCGGATCAGCGCGTGGATATAGACATCCTTGAACGGCACCTGACCGGTGAACTTCATGCCCATCATGATCATCCGCGCCACCCAGAAGAAGATGATATCGAAGCCGGTCACCAGCACATTGGTCGGGTAAAATTGCGCCAGCTCCGGCGTCTGCTCCGGCCAGCCGAGGGTGGAAAACGGCCACAAACCGGAGGAGAACCAGGTGTCGAGCACATCCTCATCCTGATGAATCCGTGCCGAACCACAGCCGCCACAGCAGTCGGGCGTCTCGCGGCTGACCGTGATGTGGTCGCAATCGTCACAATACCACGCCGGAATGCGATGCCCCCACCAGAGCTGGCGCGAAATGCACCAGTCCTGAATGTTGCGCATCCACTCGAAATAGGTCTTCTCCCAGTGCTGCGGCACAAAGCGAATCTCACCCGTCTCAACCGCCTTGATCGCCGGCTCCGCCAGCGGCTTGATATCGACATACCACTGATCGGTCAGATAGGGCTCGAGCACTGCATGCGAGCGATCGCCGCGGCCGATCTGATGGGTGTGCGGCTCGATTTTGTACATCAAACCGGCGGCATCGAGATCGGCCACCACATGCTCGCGCGCCTCATAGCGCTCCATGCCGCGATACTTCTCCGGCACCACCGCGTCATCGAGCAGATGCGCCCGCGGTGTAAGGATATTGATCATCGGCAGATTGTGGCGTTTGCCGACCTCGTAATCGTTGAAATCGTGCGCCGGCGTGATCTTCACGCAGCCGGTACCAAACTCCGGATCGACATAGCGATCGGCAATCACCGGAATGGTGCGGTCGGTGAGCGGCAACAGCAGCTCCTTGCCGATCAGGTCCGTATAGCGCGCATCATCGGGGTGCACCGCCACCGCCGCATCGCCGAACATCGTCTCCGGCCGCGTCGTGGCGACAATCACATGCTTATCGGGGTCATCGGCATAGGGATAGCACATGTGCCAAAAATGCCCCTCCTCCTCCTCATGCACCACTTCGAGGTCGGAGACCGCTGTCTCCAGCACCGGATCCCAGTTGACCAGCCGCTTGCCGCGATAGATCAGCCCCTCATCATAGAGGCGGACAAACACCTCCTTCACCGCCTGCGACAGCCCCTCATCGAGCGTAAAGCGTTCGCGCGACCAGTCACACGATGCACCGAGTTGCTTGAGCTGATGCACAATCGTACCGCCCGACTGCGCCTTCCAGTCCCACACCCGCTCCAAAAACGCCTCGCGACCAAGGTCGCGCCGATGCACCCCCTCCTGATCGAGTAACCGCTCCACCACCATCTGCGTGGCGATACCGGCATGATCCGTCCCCGGCTGCCAGAGCACCGATTTGCCCTGCAACCGCTGCCAACGGATCAACATATCCTGAATCGTGAAAGTAAAGGCGTGCCCCATATGCAGGCTGCCAGTCACATTCGGCGGCGGAATCACGATGCAATAATTCTCCTCCGCCGGCGTCGGCCGGAAGGCATCGGAGTTCAACCACTGTTCATTGATGGCAGGCTCGACCGCAGACGGGTCGTAAGTTTTGGCAAGCTCTTGCTGGCTCATGCAGGTTCCTCGATCGGTTTAAGAGTAGGCGCGCAATTCACGGTCGCCGCATGATACGTCCCCCCACCACGCGGGCAAGCGCGCGCCAGATGACAATCGGGGCAATCACACGAAAAAGCGACCCAGTTTTATTTTGCAATTACGAGCATAACTGACCCTTGGGTTTTCTCAGCAATATCGGCAAGCGAAGCCCCCTTTTTTATAGACACCATACGACTGCGCTTCAATTTTGGCACTTTTGATAAAAGCCTGCTTACAGTCAGGGTAGAGTAGAGGACAGGCTCCGGTCATCGTTAGGAATCAGCCTATCTGTTTCCGCCCCTTTCGTTCGGCGGTGCCTCAATAGCCAATCCATAGATGCCATTACCAGTCCTCCCTCAT